>WBZR01001312.1_pt1 | contig 31805 bp, 26 predicted proteins | sample 5204231 | NCBI WGS metagenome assembly WBZR01 (sample SAMN12412403, study PRJNA552823) | activated sludge metagenome | isolation source: activated sludge from anammox sidestream of wastewater treatment plant... | place: USA: Virginia | collected 2017-08 | reverse complement strand
CCCAATCAGCACCGCCGCCTCTGCATTTGCCTGGACCCTCTCGAATGCCCCCACGCAACCCCGCCGCCGCTCACCATTTCGACGTTTCGACGTTTCGACGTTTCGACGTTTCGACGTTTCCACGCAAAACCACCCAAATCGCGAACCACCCCAACCCACGCCCGCCACAAGCGTTACCACAATCCGCAAGAGGCTTGTGTCACCTTATGTCACCTTCGATTCTGCAAGACTTCCACGAACGTCGCCGCCCCCGATCCGAGCCGCGCGCGTCAGCAAGCGGTACCAGAAAATCCGAATCACAATTGCAATCAACACCAACCGCCAACCCAATCAGTACCGCCGCCTCTGCATTTGCCTGGACCCTCTCGAATGCCCCCACGCAACCCCGCGACCGCGCACAATTTCGACGTTTCGACGTTTCGACGTTTCGACGTTTCGACGTTTCGACTTTTCGACGTTTCCACGCAAAACCACCCAAATCGCGAACCACCCCAACCCGCGCCCGCCACAAGCGTTACCACAATCCGCAAGAGGCTTGTGTCACCTTATGTCACTTCGAATCCGGCGATCTCCCGGCCCGCTCGCGGCGCAAAAAAAACGGCCGGCAAACCTGCCGACCGTTGTCAAGCTCGCGCGTCTCGTCTCGGCCGATTTCTCGCCCGGCCGATCGAAAAATTACAGCCCCTTCGCGCAGGCAAGGATGGCGTCGTAGTTCGGATGACTGGCGACTTCCGGTACATACTCGACGTAGCGCAGCTTGTTCGACGCATCGACGACGAACACGGCGCGGGAAAGAATCCGCAGCTTGGGAATCAAGACGCCGTAGGCCTGGCCGAAGGAGGTCTCCTTATGATCGCTAAGCGTCTTCATCCGCTCGGTGTTGATGCCCTCGGCGCCGCAGAAGCGGCTCATCGCCACCGGCAGGTCGCAACTGATGGTGTAGAAGTCGACGTTGGGCAGGTTGGCGACTTCCTTGTTGAACCGTCTCGTCTGCTCGGCACAGACCGGCGTGTCCAGCGAGGGGACCACGCTGAAAATCCGCGCCTTGCCGGCAGACTCGCTGATCTTGAAATCATCGACCAGCGACTTCTTCAGCACGGCGTCCGGGGCCGTATCGCCGACCTTCAGCTCCGGTCCCGCGAGATCCAAAGGGTTTCCCTTAAGGGTGCACGTTCTGGACATGGTGTCATCTCCCTTGATTCGAGTGCGACATTTGGATGGGTTCTTGACTTCTGAATTGGTTGAAGATTCTAATTTCGGGGCGTGCAGTCGTCAACGAATCACGCCTGGGCCTTGCGTAACGGCCGTTTTTGACTTGTGTACCCATCCTACTAGAATCCGAAACCGATCGGCGATGGACGCCATCTAAACATATGATGCGGACAGGCACGACGTCTGACCCTACCCATGTTCCGGCGGACCAGAGGGGGCCGGACGAAGTCACGCGACACAGGAGATTTAAGAAATGGCCGGACCAGATACACTCGAATTCACGGACGCCAACTTTGAATCGGAAGTACTCCAATCGGGCCAGCCGGTCCTTGTCGATTTCTGGGCCGACTGGTGCATGCCCTGCAAAGCCCTCGGCCCGACCATCGACGAACTCGCCACGGAGTATTCCGGCCGCGTGAAGGTCGGCAAGATGGACACCGAGGCCAATCGCGAGACGCCGGTCAAGTACAACATTCAGGCAATCCCGACCGTGCTGATCTTCAAGGACGGGCAAGTGGCACAAAAGTTCGTCGGCCTCACCAGCAAGAAGGACTTCCAGGCGGCCCTCGCCGGCGCCTAAGCGCGCCGCTCGCTGCTTGAGGCCCATCCATCACTCGGCAAATAAAAAGGCCCGCCGGAGTCCGCATGGACTTCCGGCGGGCGAAGCTGAGTAAGGCTGCTGGCAGCAGCCACGTTCGCTGCCCTACAGCAGCCTCCAACGTTTACCTATGTCCACGGATCACCTCCACTTCAAAGGGCCGACTCCCCGGCAGACGCCCGGCAAACAAATGTGACTGGCGCCGTCGGGCCGAAACCCGCCCGCCGACCGTCGCCAGCGGGCCCAGTGCGGAAAAGCGGCCGTTGGGCCGCTGCTCCGCCGCGGACCCTCGCGAATCGAGTCGGTCGTCCGCCCATTTTTGGAGGACCAAACGCGACCACTTCAGGCCCACACCCAAAGTGTATCTATAGGAACCTTTACGGGTCAATCGAAATCTGCCTCAATCCCGGACTGTCCTCACAAAATCCTGTTGAGGTCCGAAAGACTGAATCTGGCCTCAAAGGTCTCCAATACTGTTATAATGGTCTTGCATGCCGGCGCTTGGACCGAGGAGGGCGATCAGGCGGCCATCACTGAGTACACACCCATGAAAAAGTTCATCGCCCCGGCCCTTATCGCCTCGTTGCTCATCGGCGCTCTCACGCCCGCCGCCCAAGCACAACTGAGAGTCGTCAATTACAACGTCGCACGGCTCAACGGCAATCAGGCCGCCCTTCAGGCCGTCTTCGTGGCACTGAACAATGACGACAAACCCGGCTTCGCCGTCGCCCCGCACGTCTATGCATTTCAGGAGATGGGTAGTGCCGATGCGGCGCCTCTCCTCGCCATGCTCAACACCGTCGCCCCGCCGGGCGTCACCTATGCCCTGGGAACTTTCACTATCAACACGCCGCCGAATACCAGCGAGTCCAGTTCGGCCGGCGCTCAGGCGATGTACTACCGCTCCGACATGCTCGTGGAAGAAGTCGCGGGACACGTGGACATCTCCACCGGCGCAGGCCGGAACGCCGACCGCTGGAAGCTGAGGTTGATCGACTACGACTCACCCGCGGCGACCTTCTATATCTATAGTTGCCATCTCAAGGCTTCACCCAACTCCAGCGATGCCGCGCAACGACTTTCAGGCGCGACCGCGGTTCGTTCCAATGCCGATTCGCTTCCCGCTGGGACGCACATCATCTACACCGGCGACTGGAATGTTTATCACAACCTAGAATCCGCCTACCTGAAGTTTCTTTCCACACCGGGCAACGGCCAATCATTCGACCCGCTGGGGACCGGTTCGTGGGCCGGAGCGGGCAATGCGATCAAGCACACCCAGGCGCCCTGCCGCAATGGTTGCTCACTCGTCGCCGGCGGAATGGACGACCGATTCGATCATCAGCACATCACCGCCGCATTCAACGACGGAGAGGGACTGGCGCTGATTCCTGGAACATGTCGCGCGCTCGGCAATGATGGCAACCACTACGACACGGACATCAACGCAGGGAACAACACCTACTATCCGCTGGACATCCCGCGATCGAACGCGCTGGCAACGAATCTGAAGACCGCGAGTGACCACGTGCCGGTGGTGGTGGATTACCAGTTACCTGCGGTGCTGAGCGCGTCGTTTAGTTGCGACTGCGGCCGCGTGATTGTGGGGGCCGCGGTCAACGCTGAGGTGCAAGTAGGAAACGTCGCCCAAGCCATCACTGCAGCGGGGGCGGATGAACTCGATTACGAGATTGAGGGCTCCGGCATCCTGTCGGGTTCGGCAACCGGCGTCATTCCGGCGCTCGACCCTGCCGAGATCGTGCCACTTGTGCTCGATACCAGCACCGTTGGCCTTTTTGCCGGATCGGTTGATGTCACTTCCGCCAGCCAGGCGGCGCAGGTGCTCGACCCCGACTTCAATATGGAGACTCGCGTGCTACGCCCTGCCAGTGCCTCTTTCGATAACACCTCTGAAGTAAACGCAAAGCTGATTTCGCAGTCGCTCCAGGCCAACTCAGGCGTCCACCCGCTGCCCGTCGAAATCTTTAATCTCGGTCACGACGAGGACCAGGCCACGCTCGACATCGACGGCGTCACGGGTGTGGCGGCCCCGTTTGGCGGCGGAAGTCCTACACTGACCAGCGGCATCGGCCCCGTTTCATCGACGATCGACTTCTCGTTTGACACCACCGGCCTTGCACCCGGCACCTATGAGAGCCTCGTACAGATTGACGTGAGCGATGAGGACATCCCCGGGGAGGCGAGTGACTCACTCATGCTGACGCTTGTCGTGATGGTGCCCGGCGGTAATGCCGATGTTGATTGCGACGACGACGTGGATATGGATGATGTTGACGCCTTCGCGCAGGTGCTGGTGGATCTCGACACGGAGCCGTGTCACGTCGAGCGATCCGACTTCGACGGCTCAGCGTCGGCGAACGGCGCGGATATTCCCCTGTTCATTCAGGCGTTCCTTAATCCATGACCGGGCGGATTCTTTACGAAGTCCAGGCTACCTTCACTCACGAAGATGCGGCGCTTCGCTGGGAAGAGTGGCTGCGCGCAAAGCACATCGCGGACGTCGTCGCCGCGGGGGCTTTGGACGGGAAGGTCATACGCCTCGATTCGCCGGCCGCCACACTTGTCGCTCAATATTGGTTCGATTCGCGGGAGGCGTTTGATCGGTATCTTGCTGACCATGCCCCGCGCCTGCGCGCCGAGGGGATTGCCCTCTTCGCCCCGGAGGAAGTCACCTATACACGTCGGACCGGCGAACAAATCGCGTAGTTTCGTCATTTATTCCCCAGATCGTCCGGAAATATCGGATCGCGACCGCCCAATCCAGATGCCGTTGCGCGGAATGCTTCGTCGCATTTCGGCGGAAGCGGTCTTACCCTAGAATGCCCCGTCCACCCGCGGGGGCCCAGGGGTGCTGGAAGGAGCCGAGACGCGAATGCCCGGAGGCCCAAGCGCCAACCAGTCTGATACCACCCGCAAGGGCGGCTCACCGATTCATTTCATGCGCGTGTTGCGCTTTTCCCGGCCGTACTTCCGTACTCTGTATCCCGGCCTGTTCTGCATCGTCATCTTCGCGATGACGTACTCGCTGAACATCGTGACGCTACTGCCGGTCATCAAGCTGATGGCCGACAACCAGAGCCTTCCGACCTGGGTGGATCAGACGATCAGCGAGAAGCGGCTTCGCTTTCTGTTGATTGAGTCCGACGGGCAACTCCAGATCGTGGCTACCAAGGGGGCCAAGCAGCTACCTGAAGGGGTGCGGGATCGTGACACGGTGGTGAGCCTCAACGGGCAGAAGCTCTCCGGACCGGAGGCGTTTCGCGAGGTGACGGCCCTGCCCAAGGGATCGGACGCGACGATTGAAGTGCTGCATCCGGGAACCGGAGAGACGCATTCCGCGACGGTGCAACTGAAGGATCTGAAATCGCTCGATTACCTGCTGCTTCGGATCGGACGTCTCCTGCCTGCCGAGACGACGAAGGAAGCGAAGATGCGGACGCTCTCCATCGTCTTCGCGACCATTCTCGTCATCACGGTGGTCGGCGGCGTGTGCCGATTCTTCGGTGAGTATCTGATCGCCCTTGTCGCGGGGCGCACCGTCGTTGCCATTCGCCGGCAGATGTATGACCGGGTGCTGAGGTTTCCCGTTTCTTACTTCGCCTCGCGTGGCGTAAGCGATACGGTCAGCCGGTTTGTTCAGGACAGCCAGGACATCTATCGCGGCCTCAACTTCGTCTTTGCCAAGAGCCTGCGCGAGCCGCTGAAGGCCGGTTTCGCATTCGCATTCGCCCTGTTTCTCGACTGGCGAATCACGCTTATTACCGTCGCCGTCGCTCCACTCGCCGGTATTCTGATCCGCAAATTCGGCAAGATGATCCGCAAGGCGAACAAGGGTCTTCTGCAGGGATACGGCCGGATGCTCAACGCACTGGAGAGCGCTTTGAGCGGGATTCGCGTGGTCAAGGGCTACACGATGGAGAGCTACGAGCGCCGCCATCTCCACGCCGTCGACATGCACATGCTGCGGCAGCAGATGAAGATCGAGCGCACCGACGCGCTGACCGGGCCTGCCTTTGAAGTGATGGGCGTCTTTGTTGCGATCGGGGCCATCGCCTATTTCGCCAATCTGATGTTCGACAATCGGATGGACTTTGCAAAGTTCGCCACGATCGCCGCGTGCATGGCGGGCATGTTTGATCCCGTGCGAAAGATGTCATCTTTCTACAACCGCATTCAGCAGGCCAACGCCGCGCTGGACCGCGTCTTCGAGATTATCGATTTGCCCACGGAAGAATCCGGTCGTCACGATGCCGACGTATTGCCGACGATCAGCGAGAGCATCGAGCTGCAGAACATTCACTTCACCTACCCAGGCAGCGAAAGGCCCGCGCTTGATGGAATCAGTCTGACGATCAAGCGCGGTGAGCGAATCGCCTTCGTCGGGCCTAACGGATCCGGCAAGACAACCCTTCTGGCCATGCTCATGCGATTCTTTGATCCGCAGGAAGGCCGCATTCTTATTGACGGCAGGGACATCGCGAATTACTCGATGTGGTCACTCCGAAGGCAGATCAGCCTTATCACGCAAGACAGCGTGATCTTTGCCGACACCCTCGCCAACAACATCGCTTATGGCGACGACCGGTTGCTCCGGAGGCTTGTCCTGCGTCGACGGCACCCGGAGAGGTTTCCGCCCGGCCCCGACCCGGACCACGAGCGAATCGTCGATGCGGCGAAGGCCGCGTACGCACACGAGTTCATTTGCGAGAAGCCCGAAGGGTACGACACATACGTCGGGGAACACGGCACGCAGCTTTCCGGCGGTCAGAAGCAGCGCATCGCCATTGCCCGGGCGATTCTGCGCAATGCGCCGATTTTCATCTTCGATGAGGCGACCAGTCAGATCGACAGCGAGAGCGAGCAGAAGATTCACGACGCGGTGGAGCGATTTCTGGAGGGTCGGACCGCACTGATCATCGCCCACCGCTTCTCGACGATTCTCCAGGCGGACCGCATCGTCGTTCTTGACCGAGGCCGTGTGGTCGATTCGGGCAAGCATCCGGAACTCATGGAGCGCTGCAAGCTCTATCAAACCTTGTACGGATCTCAGATTCTGGACGACAAGTAATCGCAGCATTCGAGAACCAGTCGCTAAGCACGCGCGCGGTCTGACGGGTTTCTCGGACCTGTTGTGCCGAGCGCACATTCGCCCATCTATGAATCATTCCCTCGGTTCCGCTAAGATGGGTTCATTGGCCCGAGGGGAGATCGCGAACCAGATTCTCTGCGTATCACACCGTGGGAGGAGAGGGAAACCGTGCGAAGCATCATCGCTTTTTGGCTGATTTTCTGCTGCGTTGCAGGCGAGGTTCGGGCGGCGACTCAAGCGTTCATCGGCGCCACGCTGATTCCGATCGGCGCACCGGAGATCGAGAACAGCGTTCTCATTATTGAGGACGGCAAGATCGTTGCTGTCGGCGCCGCTGGTGCAACGCGCATACCCGATGACGCCGAGCGCATCGACGTTCGAGGCAAGGTCATCATGCCCGGCCTCATTGACACGCACAGCCACGTCGGCGGCGGCTGGGGCGGCGATTCGAGCGCGCCGATTCAGCCCGACGTACGCGTGCTCGATTCGATCAATGTTCGCGACTCCGGCTTTCAGAAGGCCCAGGCAGGCGGCCTGACGACGATGAACATCATGCCCGGGTCGGGGCATCTGCTTTCCGGACAGACGATTTACGTCAAGGACAAAGACGGTCACACCATCGAGGACTTGGCCATCCGTGACGCCCAGGGGCAAATCCTCGGCGGCATGAAGATGGCCAACGGCACGAATTCGCAGAAGGGCCCACCGTTTCCCGGGACACGATCCAAGTCTGCGGCGCTGGTTCGACAGAAGTACGTCAAGGCGCAGGCTTATCGTCAGAAAATCGCCGACGCGAAGGACGACCCCGAGAAAATGCCTGAGCGCGATTTGGAGATGGAGGCGATGGTCGAGGTATTGGAGCGTCGCCGCGTCGTCCATCATCACACCCATCGCAATGACGACATCATGACCGTGCTTCGGCTTCAGAAGGAGTTCGGCTTCAAGGTTGTCCTCCACCACGTCAGCGAAGCGTGGAAGGTCGCGGATGAAATCGCGGCGGCGAAGGCGCCGTGTTCCGTGATTCTTGTTGACAGCCCCGGCGGGAAGATTGAGGCGGCGAATCTGGTGATGACGACCGCCGCCATCCTTGAGAAGGCCGGCGTATTGGTCGCGTTTCATACGGATGACCCCATCACGGACTCACGGCTTTTCCTGCGCATGGCGGCCCTCGGTGTCCGCGCCGGCATGTCGCGCGAGAAGGCACTGGAAGCCCTGACCATCGCCGGCGCGAGAATGCTCGAACTGGATCATCGCATCGGATCGCTGGAGCCCGGGAAAGATGCGGACTTCATTGTTCTCTCCGGCGATCCGCTCAGTGTCTATACACACGTCCTCGAAACCTACGTCGAGGGGACTCGCGTCTTTGACCTGGCGAACCCGGCCGATCGACTCTATGCCGTCGGCGGGTATGGCGCAGGACACGATCAGGTCATGCACTTCTGCTGCTTCGAGGGCCCGAACAATGATTAGATTTTCCCTCATCGCGGCGGTGTTGTTTTCAATCTGCTCCACGACGAGTGCAGAGACCCTTGTCATCCGCGGGACGACCGTTCATACGATGGCCGGATCGGCGATCAGCGACGGAGTGGTTATCGTGGAAGACGGCAAGATCACCCGAGTTGGCGCTGCCGCTTCGATCCCGGTTCCACAGGGTGCGCGGGTGCTTAGTGCCGCCGTGGTGACGCCGGGCCTCATTGACGCCCACACTGTCGTCGGCCTGACCGGCTATTTGAATCAAGACCAAGATCAGGATCAGCTCGATCTAACGGACGCGATTCAGCCCGAGCTGCGCGCCATCGACAGCTATAACCCGAACGAGCTCCTCATCGAATGGCTGCGCGGCTTCGGCATCACTACGATTCACACCGGCCACGCCCCCGGCGCGCTGGTCTCCGGTCAGACGATGATCGTGAAGACCACAGGCAACACGGTCGACGAGGCGCTCATCAAGCCGGTGGCGATGGTCGCGGCAAGGCTTGGCGTCGATGGGCGGGGAGATGCCAAGTCCCCCGGCACGCGGTCCAAGGCCGTGGCCATGCTGCGTGCTGAGTTACTTAAGGCGCAGACCTATCAGAAGAAGATGGGCGAGGAAGATGAGAAGAAGCGGCCCGATCGCGATCTGCGCCTTGAGACGCTCGGAAGAGTCCTTTCCGGCGAGCTGCCGCTCATGGTCACGGCCTATCGAACTACGGATATGCTGGCCGCGATTCGCGTCGCGAAGGAGTTCGGGTTTAAGCTCGTCCTCGACGGGGCCGCGGAGGCATATCTGATTCTCGACGAGATCAAGGCCGCCGGCGTGCCGGTAATCATTCACCCGACGATGGCGCGCAGCGGCCGAGGGGAAACGGAGAACATCAGCTTCGAAACGGCGGCGAGGCTCCGTGCGGCCGGCGTCCCGACGGCCCTCCAGAGCGGATACGAATCTTACGTGCCCAAGACGCGGGTGGTACTCTTCGAGGCCGGAATCGCAGCAGCCAATGGAAACTCTTTCAACGATGCGCTCTCGATGATCACCATCGATGCCGCGAAGATCCTCGGCATCGCCGATCGTGTCGGCACTCTGGAGCCCGGCAAGGATGCTGACGTGGCGCTGTTCGACGGCGATCCGCTCGAATACACGACGCACTGCATCGGCGTCGTTATCAATGGCAAGATCGTCAGCGAGTCGGCGCGCTAAGCAGAACCGCTAAAGAGCCCGTCGTCGGCATCGCTCGGCTCCGCGCTGGTTGCATCGGCCGGCGGCGGCAGGCCGAGGTGCTGATATGCCCGGTGCGTGGCGCATCGGCCTTGGCGCGTGCGGGTGACAAATCCCCTCTGCAGAAGAAAAGGCTCGACCATATCCTCGAGCGTGTCGCGGCTCTGGCCCATTGTCGCGGCGATGGCCTCGATGCCGGCGGGACCGCCGCGATAGGTGTCGATGAGGGCGGCGAGAAAGGCGCGATCGAGCCGGTCCAGGCCGATGCCGTCGATCTCCTCGATGGATAACGCCTTCTCCACGACGCCGATCGTCAGCTTTCCGTCGGCGCGGACCTGGGCGTAGTCGCGCACGCGGCGCAGGAGCCGATTCGCCACGCGCGGCGTGCCCCGTGACCGCTCGGCCAGCATCCGCATCGATTCCTCATCGGTCTGGATTTCCAGCCGTTTCGCGGAGCGACGCACAATCTCCAATAAGTCGTCCGGTTCGTAGAACTCAAGGTGATACCGCAGGCCGAATCGATCGCGCATGGCCGCCGTCAGCATTCCCGCCCGTGTGGTCGCGCCGATCAGGGTGAAACGCTTGAGCTGGAAATTCACCGTCCGGCCGGACATGCCGCCCTCAATCGTGAAATCGACGCGATAGTCCTCCATCGCGGGATACAGGAATTCTTCGACGACCTTGTTGAGCCGGTGAATCTCGTCGATGAACAGAATGTCGCCTTCGGAGAGATTCGTCAGGACGCTCATCAGGTCGGCCGTCTTCACGATCGCCGGACCACTGGTGATGCGAATGCGATCGGCAACCTGCATCTCCTCTGCGATGACATAGGCCAGCGTTGTCTTTCCCAAACCCGGCGGCCCATCCAGAAGCACGTGCTCCAACGGCTCGCGTCGCCCTTTCGCTGCATCCAAGGCAATACGAAGCTGGGCAATCACCTGCCGCTGGCCGATGCACTCATCCAGTCGGCGTGGTCGCAGGGCCCAATTGGACTGCTCCTCGCGGGCGTCACCCGGCTCGTTGCTCATCATTCGTTCGCGGCTCATCGGAACTTACCCCTCCGCCCCGCTCTTGATTCGATACGCCGCTTTCACCCAGGCTTCGGGAGTGGACAAGTCGGAATGGAGCTGCGCTGCCCGCGCAATCCACTTTTGGGCGTCGGCCCGCGAATCTCCCCAGGCCACGAGAACTTCGATCGCATCGCGCTGCTCGGCGCTGTATCCAGAGATCGCGGCCGCCGGGGACGTTGCCGCCGCAAAGGCGTGGGCCTTCACCTTGCCGCGGAGCTCCGCGACGATCTGATCCGCCATCCGTCGCCCGATACCCGGCAGCCGTGCCAGGGCGACGGCATCACCATTCTCAATATCGGCCGCGATCCTCGCCACGGGAGCCGCGAGTGCCCGCAGTCCCTTTCGCACGCCCACGCCTTTGACGGTCAGAAAGGTCTCGAAAAACTCGCGGTCCTCGGGGTGAAGGAATCCGATCAGTCTTGGCGTCAGATTTCCCCCCGCGGAACTTCCCTCCAGATACTCAATTGTGTGCAGGGTGATTGACTGACCGCGACTCGCGGCAAGTTCCGGCACAGCATAGCCCGGGACCAGGACTTCGTAGGAGATGCCGTCGCGATCGAGGGTGACCGATACCTCGTCGAGTTCGCTCAACTGGCCGCGCATTCGCACGATCATCGTTGCGATCTCCCCGCCGAGCCGTCGTCGCGTCTCAAACTCGTGACCGCCGCGCACCACGCGATGGCCAGTGCGTCGGCGACGTCGGCCTGCTGCGGCAAACGCTTCAGGTTCAGTGTCGCCTGAATCGCACGCTGCACCTGCGTTTTTCCAGCGTGGCCGTTTCCCGTCAGCGCTTTCTTGATGTGGGTAGACGGCAGCCCGAGAACACCAATACCCCGCCTTGCCGCGGCGAGCAGCACAACCCCACGAACATGCCCCATCAGAATCGCCGTGCGTGGATGTTTGTAATGAGCGAACAATTCCTCCACGGCGACGAGCTGCGGTCGCCATTCGTCGATGACCTCGTCGAGACTCGCGGCGATCTCTCCCAGCCGCGATGCGAGTAAGGCCCGTGGATTGGAGCGAATCAAGCCGGCGTCGCGGACCGTGTCCGTACGCTCCAGGACGGCATAACCCGTGCGCTCCAGGCCGGGATCGATTCCGAGAATCAGAAGTGGGGGCTTCCCCGCTGAGGCGGCGTCGAGCGCAGCATCATCAGATCGGGCCGGGTTAACAGGCCTGGTGATCAGGCGCGTCGCCATCGGGTGCCATCCTGGCCGTCTTCCAGCGTAAAGCCCAGCTCCGTCAATCTGTCACGAATCCGATCGGCGATCTGAAATTGCTTCGCGTCGCGCGACATCTTTCGCACTTCGATGATCAGATCGAGCAATCCCGCGGCATCGCCCTTCGAGTCCAACTCTTCGCCCCGCGGCTTCTCGATAAAGAGCCCGAGCAGTCGCGCCAGCATCATGAACGTCCCCGCCGCGCCCTGCCCCGCCTTGCGCAACTTCTCGTCTTCCTTTGTCTCCAGGCGCGAGGCGTCCAGGAAGCGGTTAAGAATGCCCGCCAACTCGAACAGAACGCTGATCGCGCCGGCGGTGTTGATGTCGTCGTCCATCGCCTCCAGAAATCGGACCTGCTGACGCACGGTTTCCTGAATCAGGTCTTCGGCGGCCGGCAGGGGATTCTGTTCGCGCACCTGCTCCGCCAAAACCTTCAAGGTGTACGGATCGACGCCGGTTGTTCGCTCGATTCGCTCCAGCAAACGATAGAACGTGTCGAGTGCGGTCTTCGCGGCGCGCAAAGCCTCCTCGGAGAAATCAATCGGCGAGCGATACTGCGATTGAAGAATGAGAAATCGCAGCAACTCCGGAGGGTGTTTCGCCAACAGGTTGCGCAACTGAAGCGACTCCATGACCGGCTCAAAGCTCGCGTCGCTCTTCGATATTTTCTTCGTGTTGAATCGCGTCAATCCGTGATGCAGCCAATACCGGGCAAAGGGCTTGCCCGTGTCCATCTCCGCCTGGGCGATTTCGTTCTCGTGGTGTGGGAACTTCAGGTCCAATCCACCGCCGTGGATATCAAACGTCTGGCCGAGATATTTCATCGCCATCGCCGAACATTCGATGTGCCAGCCGGGTCGGCCCTTGCCCCAGGGGGAGTCGTACTGCACGTCGGCAGGCTCATCCGGCTTGGCGCCTTTCCATAATGCGAAATCGCCCGGATTCCGCTTTCCGGAATGCACGAGTCCCTCACGCGTACCAGCATGCTGCTCCTCGGGCTTGCGGTGGCTCAGCTTTCCGTACTCTGCATTCTTGGCCACGTCATAGTAAACGTCAGCGCCCGCTTCGTAGGCGACGCCGTTACCCATCAGGCGTTTGATGTGAGCGATGATTTCGCCGATGTGCTCGCTGGCGCGAGGCATGTGATCGATCGCCCGAACGCCGAGTCGGGCCATTGCCTCGACATATTCGCGTTCCAGTTCCCGAGCGAGGTCCGGCACTGTTCGACCCGCCTCGCGCGATGCGGCGATCAGCTTGTCCTCAACATCCGTTATGTTGACGACCCAGGTAACCTTGAACCCCTTGTAGCTCAAGTACCGTTTTATGACGTCGAAAATCACCGGACCAACCGCGTGTCCGATGTGGGCGGGCTTGTAAACCGTCGGCCCGCACAGGTAGATGCCCACCTTGCCGGGCTCGACGGATTCGAAGACTTCCTTTTCTCCGGATAACGTGTTGTACAAGCGAAGCGTCATGTTTGTGGGTCACCTGGGTAACAACTGATCGGCGAACTTAGAGCGGCGAAGGCGAGCCGCGCCGCTTCATCCCGCCTCGACCGAACGCTAATCTAACAAGAGATCGACATGAGGCCAACCACGGCCACGCAGCCGACGGCCTCGCCTCGCCCGATGGCGTCGAGGCCCTCGTTGGTCTTCGCCTTGACCGCCACACGATCGGGCGAGAGGCCGAGAAGCTGGGCAACCGAGTCACGAATGGAGGCCTTGTGAGCCGAAAGCTTCGGTCGTTCGGCCTGAATCACGATATCGAGATTCACAGGGACGAACCCGCTACGGCGAAGATCTCCAAGTACCTCGGCGATAAACCTGCGACTGTCCGCCCCTTTGTTCGCCGGATCGCTGTCCGGGTACCGCTCGCCGATGTCTGGCAGCCCTGCCGCGCCAAGCAGTGCATCGGTGACCGCATGCAGAACGACGTCACCATCGCTGTGCGCCGCCGCCTGGTATTCAAACGGGATATCGACGCCGCCCAATCGCAAGGGTCCGCCCGCAACCAGGCGATGAAGGTCGGTGCCCAGCCCAATCCGATGAATGATTAAGTCTGTCGTCATTCTTCCCAAACCCCCTGGAAGACTTCCTCCGCCGGACCGGTCATGAAGACGCTGGACTCGGCGCCCCTGGGCCACTCCAAACTCAGGTCGCCGCCGGGCAGATGAACCGTTGTCGAACGGTCCAACCGCTCTTCAAGAACGCCCGCAACGTGTACGGCGCAGGCCCCGGTCCCGCAGGCCTGGGTGATTCCGCTTCCCCGTTCCCACGTTCGCATCGTCACTTCGGTTCGACTCTGCGCCGTGGCGAAGTGGACGTTGATTCGCTCCGGGAAGATGTTCTGCCGCTCGAAGAATGGCCCGAGCATCTGCAGCGGCACGCCGGCGACATTCCCGCAATAGACCACCATGTGTGGATTGCCCATCGACACACAGGTCATGAAAGGCTCGAAGCCGCAGTCCTCCATCCATGCGGCGGGCTGGCCCAGCGGAATGTACCTGCCCAGGGGATAGCGAACGATCGGTCCAGCGTGATGCCTTGGAAATTCAACGGGAATGTCCGCGGCCTCAAGAATCGGGGGCCCCATGTCCACGCGAACGCGCTCGACCCTGCCGCCCGGCCCGCGGAGGACGACGAGCGTCAGGACGCCGCGATCGGTCTCCACGCGCAGTTTGTCATCTTTGGCGTCCGCCAACCCGTGATCCACGGCGTACTTGGCCACGCAGCGCACGCCATTGCCGCACATCTTCCCGCGAGAGCCGTCCGCGTTGTACATTTCCATACGCGCGTCAGCGGCGACGTCCTTCGACGGCGGCGTGATGAGAATCAATCCGTCGGAACCGATTCCCCGGTGACGATCGCTGATCCGGCGAGACAGGGCGGGAACATCGACTCCGTTCAGCGATTGCCTGAAGCAATCGACATAAACATAGTCGTTGCTGATCCCGTGCATCTTGGTGAATTCAAACCTAGCCAATGCCTGCACTCCTTCGGACGGGCAAGTTTAGCGTCGGCGGATCGTGTTCGCCAAGCAGCGGGCGCAGCAGACGGCGGCGACCTCGATCGTTGCACGACGAACTATTGGTCGGGCCTTAGAAAAGGCAGGGTTGCCCCAACCATCACCGAGGGCAGGGATTATTCGATCGAATTGTCGATGATTTTGGAGATTTCCTCTTCCTTGTCGCGGAGGAAACCGGTGGAGGCATAGACAACCTTGCCGGCGGAGTTGATGACGTAGAAAGTCGGAAGGCCGTCCAATTTGTAGAGGTCGGCCACTTCGTTGCCGCCCAGCAGGAGGCCGTATGTGTAGCCCTTGTCCTTCATGTATTGATCGGGGTCTGCCGTCTTGCGCTCCCAGCAACTGATCCCGATGACCTTCACCGGCTTGTCCTTGTAACGGTCCTGAAGCTTCTGCACACCGGGCATGGCCTGCTTACAGGGTCCGCACCAGGTCGCCCAGAAATCGAGTACGACGACATTTCCACGAAGGCTCTTCAGTCTGACCGATTTGCCTTCCGGCGTCTTCAACTCAAAATCCGGCGCTGTCGAACCGATCGGCAACAATTGCTCAGCCGCAGACGCTTCCTCCTCGTTGTCGAATTTCCGCTCGATGTATCCTTCGGGCGGGGACAGCCGAAATGTGGCCTTCTCGATGGCGGGGTTCGTGTTCAGGTTTTTCACGACAAGAACTTCCGCGCCCTTGGCATCTCCGCGCACAATCCGCTCCACACGTCGAGGCAGAAAGTCCTCTTTGCCGAAAAACCACCGCGACTCGGAATGGTCCTGATATTTCACGTACACTACGTAGCAATCTGAGCCGTCGATTTCCGCTTCGCCCTCTACTGCAGAGCTGATCGCGTTCAACTCATCACTAAACGGTTTCGGGTGGATATACTCCAGCATCAGTATTTTTTGAGCCGGATTCAGAAGCTTCCTCCCATTCGGCAGAGCTGCCGTGGTGAACGACATGCCCGCCGGATCAATGCGCGTCACCTTGCGACCGTCCGTGGCGACCTGAAAGGGAATCCAGTCGTCAGTGCCCGGCATCTGGAACTCGCCCTCAAAACGCATCTGATTGCCGGACGAACCAAATATGCTTCCGACCAGATCCTTTTTGACCTCCAAAGCAGTCGCCTTTCCACGAACTCGGGTCACGCGACTAACGACGTCAGGATGACCCTCTCCGAAATACTCCGCCTCGTAGCTCACTGCGGTCAGAGCCTTGGTGTTCGCGTCGGCCTTTTCCAGAATCTCCTGAACGTCCGGGAGGGTGTCGGCACGGGCCAACGCCGGAAGGCTCATGACGACAATGAGCGATCCAAAGGTCCAATGATGCAACTTCATGGATGACTCCCCTGCTCGACGTTGAGTCGATGTCTTATCAGCTCGGCTCAGGCGACAGATATTAGAACGAATTCGCGGGGCATACTATTCACGGATTCCCGACCTTTGAGGCATCGTCTCGCGGGGCCGGGTCCTCGGACCTTTGCCACCAGCGGACCTCCAATGTACTGCCGTCCGGGATTTCCGGCGCTTCACCAAATTGGGCCAGTACCCTGCCGCCGCCGAATTTGCCCTTCGCCTCGATCACCAGCCCCTGAGCGTCCGGAGGCAGTTCATTCCATACCTTGGAGAATTTCGCTGCGAGTTTGGGATCGCCCCGGCCGCTCGGCGGAAAATAGTATTTTCCGACCCGCACCACCTCGTCGAAACCCTGAAGGCCGCCGGCCCGGATGACGGGAAGCTGCAAATAGTCACGGGGGGGAATCGGCGCATACAGCAGAACGTAAATACTCGGCTGGATGGCCCGCTGTGTCACCAGCACGAAGTCGGCGTCCTTCGCGCGCGCCCCGGCAAACTCAATTGCGTTTACCAGGGCCGTCTGATATCCGCGCTCGAGCTTTTCGGGCAGCACGCGAAAGTAAGCGTTTGCAAAGTAGATCAGGTTCACCCCGATCAGGGCGATAGCCAGATTCCGCATTGGCACGAGTAACACGGGCCTGTAGCGCACCAGCATCTCACCGAGCCATCGCCAGCCAGTCGCAGCGATGATGGCAAATAGCGGGATGCCGCCCACCGTGCGAAACGAGTGCGGGTTCCAATCCACACAAATTGCAGCCGGTACGAGGTAGAGGACAAACCAAGCGAGCAGGAAGCGGCTCCAAGCGCGGCCTCGTGCGTCCAAGACAACCCGAATCAGCCCTGCGATCACGAACGGCGCAAAGACAAGAAGATGAAGCCCAACCCCGTCGTAATACGCGCCTGAGATGTCATCGAACGATTGGAACTGATACTGCGGAGAGAGGTTGGCAGCGTAGCTCTCAATTATATTGACGAATCGAGCCGAAAGCGGCTCGTCGGAATCCATAAAAACGGTGACGCCGGCTCGGGCCGCGAGGCGCTCAGGATGGAATACGGCGGTGATCCAGAGCGGACACGCGCCGATGAAGAGCCCCGCCAACCCTGCGATCATCGACTTTCTGGTTGTCGCGGCGATGTCTTTAGGGCGAGGGGTGGAAAAGAGGAGCCAGGCGAGAATGAGAAGCGGCGTGAGCAATCGGGTTGCAGGGTATAGCCAAGCCAGCATTGCAAGCATGAACCCGGCCAGCAACGAGTATCCGAGGGCCGATCTGGGCGATTGCACCTGGAGCCATGAATTCGAATCTCCGCACGGCAGTAGCCCCGCGCGATAGGCTGCGTTTAGCGCTGCGATCAGAAAAAACGGCGCATAACCTGATTCATGTCCGGTTCGACAGATCGAAATGTGCCAGGGACTCGTCGCCAGGAACAATGCTGCGACCAGTGCGAAACGCTCGTCATACTGGCGTCTGAGCCAGCCGTATAGCAGGACGACAGATAGCACGCCGAAGATCGCGTCCGGCAGCCGTACAGCCAAAGCGCCCGGCCCGAAGAGGGCGACGAATGGAATGGTGATGTAAGTGCTCAGCGCGGCGGTGAAATCGCCCGGACCGAAGCTCTCTAGAAAAAAGGGCCATCGCGCCGCGTGGCGATCGCCCCCCGTCTCCCAGAGGCACCATGCGTCGTAGGCTCGGGATGCCTCGTCCTGTTGGAGCGGCGGCGGACAGCGTTCCAGCGCCGGTAGCCGCAAAAGTGCGGCAAGGGCGAAAACACCCAGCACGGCATGACGACGTTGCCACGAAAGGGGCATTAATGGGGCATTCTTGGGGGCTTACTTAACCGAGACCTTTGTTGCCGCTTCCGAAGGCATCGACTTGAGCGTCTCCTCGATGAACTTCGTGAACATCTGCTCATGAGTCGGCTGATAGCCGGAGGTCGCATAGATGATGTTTCCATCCGGGCCGATCACGTACATGCAGGGGATGCCGCGTACATGGTAAGCCTTGGCGACCTCATCGCCGTTGATGAGTTGGGTGTATGTGAGCTTCTTATCCTTTACGAACTGCCTCGCCGCGGGCGCGGTCTCGGCTCGCTCGCGACAGTTGACGCCGCAGATGACGACCGGCTTGTCCTTGAATTTTTCATGAATCGCCTGCATGCCGGGCATGACCATTTTGCACGGACCGCACCAACTCGCCCAGAAATCCATCAGCACGACCTTGCCGCGAAGGTCTTTGAGCCTGACGGTCTTGCCGTCGAAGTCTTTCAGCTCCCAGTCCGGTGCGGGCCTTCCTGCCGCGAGCAGGCCATCCGGGCCGAATTCCGGCGTCGCGATCACCTGCGACTGATAGCCCTCGGGAGCGAACAAGGCGAATGTCTGTTCGTCGATCTTTGGCTGCGCATCAAAACGCGACGTCTCAAAGACGATGCGTCCGGTTTCCGGCTCCGTCTTGCCCGGCACACGGACCGCCATGATGTTCTGAACTTTGCGTAATAGACCGTCCTTGGCGCCCAGCCAATAGGTCATTTTTCGGCCGGTTGAGGCGTCGTAGATGATCTCTATGACGTCACAATCAACGCCGTCTATCTTTTCGACGCCCGCATGCGTAATGTCCTGAAGATCGAGCTCCCCTTTGTACGGAGCATCAACGAAGTACTTAGGAGGAATAAGCCCCGACATCTCTGTTGACTTAAGTGTCGCCGCATCGCCGGTGAGAAACTGCTTCTTCTCGTCATCAATTCGAAACGCCTTCATGCCGTCGCTGGCAAATTTGAACTTTATCGGGGTATCTCCGCCCGGAGGGGTGAGTTCGCCGTCCAGCCGGACCTTCGGCCTTGTCGGCATCGCACCACGATGGGCGATGACGTGTCCCTGCATCGTCGGAATGTTCTTCGCCATCACCCCCTCACCGTAGAACTTCGCATCATACGAAATCGCATTGAGTTTTGCTGCCGCTGCGTTGGCACGTTCGAGAACGGCCCTGGGGTTCGGCTTTGCATCATCCGCCATCGCGGGCGATGCAAGCACACAACAAATCGCCGCGACCAGCTTCACTCTCTTCATGACTTTCTCCGTGCAAATCAGCCGTTTCGTCTCAGCGGTCCACGCGAAACGAATCGGCGGGACTGACCATCGACGCCACGCCGCCAGGAATGCGCCGCGACTCATGGCAAAACGATACTACCTGCGAAATCTCACATTATAGCAGAGATCGACCCCCAGGCGACGGACGGTGACCACCTCCAGCGCGGCCAAATCCGTCATGTTTTTCGGGCCAATGCCGCCTAGCGGCCCGGGAGCCTCCGCCCCGCCGATCAAGCGCGGAGCGACAAAAATCATGGCCTCATCCCCCAGTCCCGAATCGAAGAAGCTCCCAAGGATCCGACCGCCGCCTTCGACCATCACGTTTGTCATGGACCGCCGATAAAGCTCGCGGGCCAGCGCGGGAAGAGAGATTCCCGATTGCGTTGACTTGATGGCGATCACCTCGCAGCCGGCAGCCCTCAGGGCCGCCGCTCTTGATTTTTGTTTGATCCCGGCCGAGCTGGTGACAATCAGCGTCGGCGTCACGTTCGCCGTTCGCGCCATTCGCGCCGCCGGCGGTGTGCGCAATCGAGAGTCGAGAACGACACGCGTGGCGGTACGCCGTCGGGGCGCGTGGCGTGCCGTTAGTTCGGGGTCATCGGCAAGCACCGTCTCCACGCCAACAATGACCGCATCGACGCGGGCTCGCAGACGGTGCGCCTCGCGGCGACTCGCGAGCGATGTAATCCATTGAGAGTCTCCGGTGCGCGTGGCGATCTTGCCGTCCAGCGATTGAGCCCATTTGAGGATGAAGTACGGCCGCCTCAGCGTTTGACACGTGATGAAAGGCGCGGTCAGCAATTCCGCCTCCCGTTTCAGCAGGCCGACGCGGGTGGTGATGCCTGCGGCGCGAAGCCGGCGAAGTCCCTGGCCTGCAACAAGAGGGTTGGGGTCTTTCATTGCCGCGATGACGCTCCCGACGCCCGATCGGATGAGCGCTTCAGTGCAAGGCGGCGTCTTGCCATGATGGCAACAAGGCTCAAGCGTGACATAGGCGGTTGCCCCCTTCGCTGCCCTGCCGGCGGAAGCAATGGCATTGACTTCCGCGTGCGGCCCACCGAAGACCCGATGATAGCCCTCGCCGACGATACGGCCCCGCTTGACCAGCACGCAGCCCACCATGGGATTCGGCTCGACGCGACCCTCTGCCCGCCGGGCAATCGCCAGGGCCCGCCGCATGAATCGTTCATCTTCCTGCGACCAATTCTTCATGGGACATGGGCTCAAATGGCAACGGCTCAACCGACAGGACGCTTCAATCCCCGACGAAGCGACACGCCGACCCGCCGCTAACGGATGTCATATTCCTTGATCTTTCGATAGAGCGTGCGCGCGCCGATTCCGAGCTGCTTAGCCGCCTTCTCACGATTGCCGCCGTGTTGGGCCAGGGCGTGCTGGATTGCCAGCTTTTCCAGCTCGCGCAGCGTCAGATTCATCGCCCTCGGCTTGAGCGGAACAATATCCGTTGAGACATTGATCGGAGGCGTCGAAGGCAGGTCCGCAAGGTCCAGCGTATCACTATCGCAGAAGACCACCATCTGGTTCACGACGTTTTGAAGTTCGCGGACGTTGCCCGGCCAGCGATAGTTCTCCAGCATCCGAAGGCAGTCCGGCGTCACGCCGCGAACGTCCTTGCGATGCAGCAAATTCGACTGCTGAATGAAGCTGTGCACCAACGGCGGAATGTCGTCCCGCCGATCGCGAAGCGGAAGCAAATTGATCTCCGCCTGATTGATGCGGAAGAACAGGTCTTCTCGAAAGGTCTTCTCGGCGACGGCCTGTTTCAGATCGCGGTTCGTCGCGCACACCACGCGGACATCCACCTTGATCGGTCGGCTCGAACCGACACGCACGATCTCTCCGTTCTCCAGCACGCGTAACAGCTTCGACTGCATCGGATTCGGCATGTCGCCGATCTCGTCGAGAAAAATCGTGCCCCCGTCGGCCACTTCGAAAAGCCCCGCCCGGTCGGCGTGGGCGTTGGTGAATGCCCCTTTCACGTGACCGAACAATTCGGACTCAAGGATGCTCTCGGTGATTCCCGCGCAGTTCACCGGAACCCATGCCTTCTTGCGTCGATCCGAGTTGTTGTGAATCGCCCGGGCGATCAGCTCCTTGCCCGTTCCGGATTCGCCGTAGATGACCACGGTCAGTTTCGTGTTAGCCAGCCGTCGGGCCCGATCGAGGACGCTCCGCATGGCACTCGAAGCGGCGATAATGCCCTCGAACGAATATGCCTTGTTGAGCTGCTCGCGCATCGCGAGATTCTCGCGAAGCGTCAGCGCCTGCCGCGCCGCCCGGCCCACGGTCCCGCGAAGCTCCTCCAAATCCAGCGGCTTCGTCAGGTAGTCGTACGCGCCTCCCTCGATGATGGCATCCCGGGCCAGCTTTTCATCGCCGTGCGCCGTAATCAGGATGCCTTGCATCCACGGACCGAGTTCCCGAGCCTTCTTAATGACATCGAGCCCGTTCATGGTTCCGCCCAGTTGATAGTCGGAGATCACCACATGCGGCAGTCTGCGGGCCAGCGAAGTCATGGCTTGCTCGCCCGATTCGACGAGCAGGCACGCGTGGCCGCTACGCTCAAGGCCTTCCTTGAGCGCCTCGCCATGCGATCGCTCGTCTTCGACGATCAGGATAAATGCCGTGTCGGACATCAATGGAAAATGTAACTGGACGGCGCTGTACGCTCAAATCGGCAGTCGCCGGTGACTATGCCATCGGCACCGAGCGCGCCTCGGAGATGATCGCCGTGCCCTGCTCTCCCTGTGGATGGGAAAAGTCTGGTACGGCGTACGACGATTCGGTCAATGGCTCGGCCGTTGCCTTCTGATCCTGCGAGGCCTTCCGCCGACGCGCGGGATTGCCGGCCCAATGTTCGTTCTCGCCAACCACCGTGCCCGGCAGCACCACCGCGCCGGCGCCGATCGTTGCTCCGCGCTTGATGTGAGCCCCGGACATCAGAACCGATGCACCAATGATGACGTCATCTTCGATGATCGTTCGCTTGATGATGACAGCGTCCTTTTCCTGATAGTGAGCCGCGATGATGGCGTTGATCCCAATCACAACGTTGCGCCCTACCGAAACGAGATGCGGGTCGATAATCCGCGGATCGGTTACATAGCAGGACTTGCTCCGCGGGCCGAAGATCATCGACATTAGCCAGGACAGCGGCGGCAAATTCGCCATATGAAAAACCAGGAACGCGGGGAACGGCGCCTCGAAGCGAGCCTTGGTGAGCGTCGCGATCAGGCACGACCAGACCAATTGAATACTGGGGATCTTTCCCGGCTTGAGTGAGTAACGACCCTCGCGCGGGGTCGGAATCGGCAGACGCAGCACAATCAGCATCAAGACGTAAATCGAGTTGTAGGCGATAATCCACTTGACCAAAGTTCCCGCCCAGGCCCACGCCGTGGGGAGATTCGCTCCGATGATGGTCTCCGACGGCCAGAGACCGTAATGCGTAAAGAGCGCTGCGCAAAAGGCCATCGACGCAGCCCATATAAAGAGCCGCACAAAGGCATCCAACACCAAAAACCCCCGTAGGCCATGAATGGCATCATGGGCGAGGAGGCGGACATAACTCATAGTGAACCTTTACGAATCCTAGGTAGGCGAAGCTCACCGGGCAGGAGAACGCGTCTACACCGTCTCTAGAATGACCGGAATTCGAGAACTTCGCAACCGGCAACTTCCCCCGCCGTTTGCCTGAGGCCGAATTTGCCCATGCATTAAGGCCCTAATCAGCGTCCGATTCTCCGCTGCCAGGCTTCCTATTCGCGATGCTGCGTCCTGGCATGGCAATTGCTAACGTCTCCCAATGGAAGAACACGTTGCATCGAGGCGCCTTATGAAAGTCTTCATTGCCGACAAATTCGAACAAGGTGGAATCGACAAGCTTCGGAAAATCGGAAGCGAACTAAAACATCCACGCAGCGTAAGTGGAAGAACGTTTGCCGTGGCCACAAACTCGAAGAACTGAGAAGCGTCCGAATACGAAAGTGCAACGGCCATCAATTTCGTTGAGCCGTGAAATCGAGTTTCGAATCACCCATAGTTCGGTGCAGTTAGGATCGTTGGAGAAATGCCCGATGCATTGAACCTGCGCACTTAGTCGGTGCGACTGCGGGGTCGGGCTTCGGGATGGTGGCGGAGGTAGGCCTCTTCTGGCGGGATAAACTGACCGCCAAGCAGCTCGCAGGACTTCTCCAATAGGCGGTCCATGCTGAACGGCTTGTTCAAGTATTCATCGGCCCCGAGGTGGCGCGCATAAAGCTCGTGGCGCTTCCCCTCGTTCGCGGTGATCATGATCACAAAGGGTCGGACGCCGGTCTCTTTTCCGGGCTTGATCATCTCCAAGACCAGAAAGCCGCTGCGCTTCGGCATCATCATGTCCAGGACGATGAGATCGGGATCGAGCCGCTGAGCCATGTCGACGCCTTTATTGCCGTCGTTTGCGGTCATGACTTTCGCGCCCGCGCTTTCAAAGGCCATCCGCACGGTGGACAGGATGTCCGGGTCGTCATCGACGATCAGTATCGAACGGCCTTCAAGTTTAGCCGGCATGGTTGCTGCTCCTGCCTAAGCGGATCTCCCCCCGCTCAAGGCTCCGGTGAGGTCACACAGTCGATTGTTATTTCTAAAGTATAGGAACGAACTTGCCGGGCATCAAGATGGCGGGATTGCCGCAAGCACTTTATATATAGGCCGATGTCCCATATGCGAAGTCTATTCCGCGCCGGCCTGTCTCTGTTCCTGTCGCCGCTTATCGTCGGCTGTCCTTCGCTGGAGACCCTGCCCAGCCAGGCCCCCGTCGTTGAAGTGAAGGCCGAGAAGTCTCAGGCTCCTTACCTGCGATTCGTACCCAGCACCTACAGCGACGCACGTTCCTGGCCGCTCATCGTCCTTTGTCATGGAACCTGGCCCTACGACACCGCGCCGCTGCAGATGCGGGAGTGGGCGGGGTTCGCCGAGAACCAGGGCATCATCGTTGTCGCGCCTACCCTCAGCGGTGTCCGGGGAGACTTGCCGCCGTCGCCCGATCGTCAGTTAGCTCTTCAACGCGAAGACGAGCAGCTCATCCTGGAAGTCGTCGACACCATCAAGCGACAATACAAGATCGCTGAGCATCAGGTATTCCTGACCGGTTGGTCGGCCGGCGGTTTTGCCATCCTGCATACCGGCCTGCGCCACCCGGAGATTTTCAGAGCCCTGCTTATTCGCCAGGGTTCCTTCGATCCCCGATTCATGGATGTTCCCGAGGATCGATTGGATCGCTGGCAGGCGATCAGCATCGTCTATGGCCAGGGCGACGTCCTCCTGCGGGATCAGAGCGTCGCGTGCATCAAGTGGCTTCGCGATCACGGAATGTATGTCGACGCATTGGAGATTGCCGGCACGCATCGGCGCATCGACCCCGAACTTGCCTGGAAGTACTTCAAGAAGGTGGTCAAGGAGCGGCTGTGGGTGCGTATCACGACGAGCGTGCCAGACCCGGACGCATTAACGACGATCAAGTTTCGACTTGATGCCGTGCCACCAGTTGCCCGCCAGCGATGGTATTTCGGCGACGGGGAAGAATCGATCGAGCCATCCCCGACACATGTGTACGCGAAAAGCGGTCGTTACGAAGTCACCGTGAATGTCGCCATGTCTAATGGGAAGAAATATTCCCGCAAGCGCGATATCTCGGTCGGTACACCATAAGTGTTACCACTTTCCCAGCGATTATGTCCCCTCGACTGGGGCCGGTGGCACTTTGCCGATCTCATTGCGAATGCTCCAGTAGATACAGGCCCCCAGCAGACTGATCACCAGAGTTGATACCCAAAGAGCCTCCCCGCCAAAACGGCTGAGCACCTGTCCGCCGGCGGGGACACCGAACGAAATCGCCAGTGCATACATCAATGTAAATACGCCCATGTATCGAGCACGCAACTTCACCGGGGCCATGTCGCCGACGATGGCGTGCATGTAAGGCGACTGCATCATTTCACCGAACGTCCAGACAACCACCGTAACGATGAAGTGCCATCGCAGCGTCGCCAGGGCGTTGAGCCCAAAGCCGATGCCCGTTATCACGGCAGCCACGGTGACAATGTAGGCGCGATTGTATCTGTTCAATCGCGCAGTCAGCGGCAGTTGCAGCAGTGTGATCATCGCCCCGTTGAACGCGATGATGCGCCCATAGTCCTTCTCGCCTATGCCGAGCCCAGCCAGATAGAGCGGGAGCGTGGACATCGCCTGCATGAAAACGATCGCGAAGAGCAATGAGGCTGCACAAAACCTCAGGAACGGACCGTCATGGAGAATGTGCCTTGCCGCCTCACGCAGCGGCACCTGTGCGCCATCATCCTGCGAGCCATCCGCAGACGCCTTGCCCGACACGGGTCGCGTCTCGCGGATGAAGAGGAAAATGATCACGCCATAGGCCGAGCACGTTAGAGCGTCACCCCAGAACAGCAGTTGAAATGATTTCTCCGCGAGAAACCCACCCACGACCGGGGCGATGGCGAAGCCGAGGTTGATAGCCACGTACATCAGCCCGAACGCGAGAGGGCGCTCATGCGCCGTGGTCAGGTCTGCAATCATCGCCGACGCCGCGGGCCGGTACGTGTCGGCTATCAGCGAGAGCGAGAACGCAGCGCCCATGATGGCCCATCGGTTGGAGAGCTGACTCATGACAATCATGACACCCGCCCCGCCGAAGAGCCCGGCCAACATCACCACCCTGCGGCCAATGTGATCCGCAAGGTGCCCCCCGGCGAGGGAGGCGCAGATCGACCCGAGTCCGAATGCACCCATGGTCCAGGTGGCAAATGAAACACCGTAGCCGAGTTTTTGCGCGATGTAGATTGCCAGAAACGGAATGATGAACGAGCCGGCGCGATTGATGAACATGCCCAGGCACAAAATGTGGACCGGGCGTGGAAGGTTGAGGTATTGTCGCAGCATGGCACGATTTCCCAGCCGCTTGGCAGGGCTCCCGAATCAGTCGGCATCCTCTACGAAGCCTTGAGAAATCGCCACAACGGCAGCGACAGTCCGTGGTTCCCATCAAGGTATTGGCCTTCGACCATCGGAGTACGAGTCTCTGACAGGTGCCGCCTAACTCTGATTTGACCGAGAATGCCGACGGACTAGAATACCGGCGATCGTGTCTAGGCCGTTTCGTTCGTACGGCCTGTGTAGAAACCAATTGCATTTCAAGACCTAGCTTTTTTTGGAGCAAAAGAATGAAGCCGAAATCGATTGCCGCTTTCGTCCTGCTTGCCGCATTGAGCTCGAATACCGGCTGTACGAAGGTCGTCGGACGCGCTGTCAACGAAATGAAGGGTTCCAGCTCCAAGTCCGAGCCCGTTCCGGGGATGTCGGGAGGCAGTTTCGCCAGCTATCAGGGCGTGACCATCGCCCCGCCGCGGACCGAGCTCGGCGGACTGGTGAGCACTGAGTTCAAGACGCAGTTGTCCGCCCAGTTGCGCAAGTATCTTGTCACCGAGGAGGACGCGCCGTTCAAGGGCAGCTCGCCCATGCTGACCATCGAGCCGGCCATCATGTGGTATCACCGCGGCGGTGTCGGCGGCCTGATGCCGGAGAAATTCGTCGTGACGCTCTTTTATCTGAAGGCGGACGGCGCGGACATCGGGCGCGTGCAGATCGTTACCAAGAGCAAGGCAGCGGGCTCCGGCGATGATGATCTCGCCGAATCAGCCGCGAAGGAACTCGTGGATTACTTTGAAGACCACGGCAAGAAAAAATAGGAACGCCGCTTCACAACGAGCAATAAGACGTTCGTACACCCAAGCCCACGGATTCGAATCCGTGGGCTTTTCTATTGCCCAAACATCATCCTCGTTTCGCGGCTGACGAGTCTAGATCGACCGTGCCACGCGGCGAAAGTGGTACCCCATGATGGCCATCCCCATCGCCTCGGCGAATGCCCGTCGATGAAAGATAAATGCCCGCGTCACGAATCGCCAAAAGGCGAACCTGCCCGACCCGACTACGCCCATCGCCCACATTGAATGCAGGAACGCTCGTACGTCGAGCACCGTGATCGGCGTCTTCGGGCCGGTGGGCTTGTACTGTCGCAGAAACGTAAGTATGCGTCGGTAATACTCCCGCGGCATGTAGAGCCGGCACACCAGATCGCGATAGCCTTGCAGCAGTGTCTCTCGATCCAGCTTGGGCACAAAATTCAGCACGGCGTCAAGATTATTGCCCGTGCTGTGGCCCAAAAGCCTCCCCTCCTTTTGAAGCCGCTTGAAGAGTTGCGTTTCCGGCAGCGCAGTCAGTAATCCCACCATCGCCGTGACGACGCCCGCCTCCTGAATGAACCGCCACTGCCGCTCGAAAATGCTCTCCTTGTCGTTATCAAATCCCACGATGAACCCGCCCATGACTTCCAGGCCGGCCGCCTGAATCTTCTTCACATCCGCGACAAGATCGCGCCCCGCGTTCTGCACCTTCGAGCACTCACCGAGGCTCTCCTCCGAGGGACTCTCGATCCCGATGAAGAGCTTTTTGAAGCCGGCCTGAGCCAGCAATTCAAGTAGTTCCCCATCGTCCGCCACGTTCAGCGAAGCTTCGGTCAGGAATGTGATCTTCATCCGATGCTTCTGACGCCATGCGATGATCGCTCGGAGCAGTGATTTTGCCTTGACCTTGTGCCCGATGAAGTTGTCGTCAACGACAAAAACCGGCCCGTCCCAGCCTGCCGTGACGAGCGAATCCAACTCGGCGACCATCTGCTCCGGCGACTTGACGCGCGGCACACGACCGTTCATCACAATGATGTCGCAAAACTCGCAGTTGAACGGGCAGCCTCGTGAATACTGCACCGACATGGTCGCATAGTCCTTCATGCGGATGATGTCCCAGCGAGGCGGCGGCGTCTGGGAGACGTCGGGCTTGCGATTCGCCAGATAGTATTTCTTGACCGTACCGGAGCGCATGTCGGCGACGAGGTCCGCCATCAGCTCTTCAGCCTCGCCAAGAACAAAGTGATTGACCTCAGGAAAACGCTCGTGACCGGTCGTAAACAACGGGCCGCCCGCGATGACCGGCTTTCCCTGTTTGATGCACCGAGCGATGACTTCCTTCGCGGACTCAACGTGGACAATCATGGCCGAGATCATCACGTAATCGGCCCATGCAATGTCAGCGTCGCTCATCGGACGGACGTTCAGGTCCACGAGGTGAATCGCCCAATCTCGCGGCAGGAACGCGGCCGCGGTCATCAGACCAAGCGGCGGGTGGGCGGCCTTTCGAGAGATGAAAGGCAGGACATGGTTGAAACTCCAAAACGTGTCCGGCGTCTTTGGCCAGACGAGCAGTACGTTCATGATTGACTCCAAAACAACGGACACGTGTGTCCGTTTATCGTTGCGAAGCGTACCGCGCAACGGCTTCCTTCGCGCCGAGTCATATTTCCTCAGTCGCCGGCGACCCGATCGAGCCAGGCCCGCCAACCGGCGGGAATTGCGCCTGTTCTTGTCACCAGCCGTACCCGGGCCTACATTGACCGCCTGATCCGTTTGAAAGAGCGGGTCTCGACCGTGCGACCCCGGTACGCCGCAAGACCGTACAGCGGTAGATTGGTCGCGGACGATAGAACTCTAACCCCTTGCGCGCGCAAAGGCAGCGATATGAGCACCGAAATTGTACACGTCCACGGCCGCGAGGTTCTCGACTCCCGCGGCAACCCGACCGTCGAGGCGGTGGTCGTCCTGGAAGACGGCTCTGCCGGCCAGGCGATCGTCCCTTCCGGCGCTTCAACCGGCGAATACGAGGCGGTGGAGCTGCGCGACGGGGACAAGAATCGCTATCTTGGCAAGGGCGTCCTTCTGGCCGTGGAAAACGTCAACAACAAGCTATCCGAGTGCGTCATTGGCATGGACGCAATGGATCAGGAAGAGGTCGACGCGGCGATGATCGACCTCGACGGCTCAGCCAACAAGAGCCACCTCGGGGCCAATGCGATCCTTGCGGTCTCCCTGGCCGTGGCGAAGGCCGCCTCAGAGTCGTGCGACCTGCCGCTCTTTCGCTATCTCGGCGGGTGCCATGCCCATGTCGTGCCCGTACCCATGATGAACATCCTCAACGGCGGCAAGCATGCCGACAGCACCGTTGATTTTCAGGAATTCATGATTCAACCGTGGGGCGCGCCGAATTTCCGTGAGGCCCTGCGATGGGGCGCGGAAATCTTTCACACGCTGAAGAAGGTCCTGTACGAGAAGGACCACAACACCTCGGTGGGCGATGAGGGCGGCTACGCGCCCAACCTGAAGTCAAACGATGAGGCCTTTGAAGTCATTGCCACGGCCGTCGAAAAGGCCGGCTACAAGCTCGGCGAGCAGATATGGTTCGCCCTCGACCCGGCCGCCACCGAAATGGCCAACGAGGCCGGCGCCAAGAACAAATACAAGTTCTACAAGAGCAATCCCAACCGCGTCGTCAGCTCCGAGGAGTTGACCGACTATTGGGCGGAGAAGGCCAAGCAGTGGCCGATTTGCAGCATCGAGGACGGCCTCGCCGAAGACGACTGGGACGGCTGGTGCAAGCTTACCGCCAGGCTGGGCGATAAGCTGCAACTCGTCGGCGACGACATCTTTGTGACGAATACGAAGCGGCTTCAGCAGGGCATCGACAAAAAGGCCGCCAACAGCATTCTCATCAAAGTGAATCAGATCGGCACGCTGACCGAGACCCTCGCCGCCATCAACATGGCCATCCGAAACGGATGGACCGCGGTCATCAGTCATCGCAGCGGAGAATCCGAAGACACCACCATCGCCGACATCGCCGTCGCCACAAATGCCGGACAGATCAAGACCGGCAGCCTGTCGCGGACCGATCGGCTGGCCAAGTACAACCAGCTCCTCCGAATCGAAGAGCACCTCGGCGACCAGGCGGTCTACGGCGGCAAATACTGGAACAAGGGTTAGAACTTTGCCCGATCAGATGATCGAGAGCTCGCAGTCGCGACCATTGGAACCGGCGCCCACTTCTCCGCTGGGTCATCGGTTAATGTTTCTGTTGCTCCTGGGCCTTTCGTTCGTCGTCTTCGCGCCGACCGTGCTGCTGCCGATCCTCCGGGACTACTGCGACCTGCTGGCCGAAGAAACCCAACTCGCCGCGGATGTCGCCGCCCTGGAAGCTGAAGTGGCCCGCCGCGACGAGCTGATGTATGCCTTCAAGAACGACGCCGTTGTCAACGAACGCCTCGCCGTCCTCGACCTCCACTACAAACGGCCGAACGAAGTCATCCTGCCCGTCCTCGGCGATGGCTCATTTCTTCCCCAACAGGCTGAGAGTCTGACCCACGCACAGGCTTCGCGAACGGCGCTTCACCTGCCCGCCGATTGGCCGTATTGGGCCCTTCGCGCTGAGAGTTGGGCCGATTCAAAGGGGCTTATCTCGCTCTTCCTCGATCCGAGCCTGCGGCCCGTCTTCCTCCTGATGTCGTGCGGCCTCACGATCGCGGCGTTTGTGTTATTCGCCCCAAGATTGCGATTCAGTCCGCGCGATGAATCGAGAATGAGTAAGACGGCCGCGTCAACTGCTCAGGCGACATCGTGACGATCTGACCGGTCATTCGGACACGGCGGCCCGCGTCACACGCAAATCATTTCAGAATTCACTCGCTGTGATTCGTGGCGCCATCGACTTCCGGCGGTTCGCTCGATTCCACCGGTCCATGGGCATGACCCGGCCGCAACTTCAAAGCGGCGGATTGAATGACAAAGTAGAAAACCGGAGTGAGGAAAATGCCGAACAGAGTCACGCCGAGCATGCCGGAAAACACCGCCGTGCCGAGCGTCTGTCGCATTTCATGACCCGCCCCCGTCGCGATCATCAACGGCACGACGCCGAGAACGAAGGTAAACGAAGTCATGAAAATCGGCCGCAACCGCAGCCGTGCCGCCTCGGCCGCCGACTCGAATACCGACATGCCCGCATCATGCTGCTGCTTGGCGAACTCAATAATTAATACGGCATTCTTACAGGCAAGACCCGCAAGCACGATGAAGGCGATCTGCGTGAAGATGTTGTTATCCATGCCGCGTAGAGAGACGCCGATCAGCGCACACAACATGCTCATGGGCACGATCATGATGATGCCAAGCGGTAAAGCGAAACTTTCGTACTCGGCGGAGTGCGTCAGGAAAACAAAGAGGACGCACAACGGAAAGATGAAGATCGCCGTATTGCCCGCGAGAATTTCTATGAGGGTCAGCTCGGTCCATTCAAATGAGACGGAGCGATGTAGTTCGCTGCCGGCGATGGCCTCCATGGTGCTGATCGCTTCGCCCGAGCTGTAGCCAGGCATCGACGCGCCGTTGATTGTCGCCGCAGGATACATGTTATATCGTGTTATCAGCACGGGGCCGCTGGAATCCCGCACGGTTGCAAGCGTACCGATCGGCACCATGTCACCCGCGCC
>WBZR01001311.1_pt1 | contig 31823 bp, 23 predicted proteins | sample 5204231 | NCBI WGS metagenome assembly WBZR01 (sample SAMN12412403, study PRJNA552823) | activated sludge metagenome | isolation source: activated sludge from anammox sidestream of wastewater treatment plant... | place: USA: Virginia | collected 2017-08 | reverse complement strand
ACCAGCACGAATGGCAGCCCGCCTCCGTCACCGAAAGCCATCTCCTCACCGAAATGGTCAACTCCTGCTGGCGCCTCCGCCGCATCTGGTCCATCGAAACCGCCCTCATCGACTCGGAAATGTTCACCCACAAAGACGACTTCGATGCTGCCTGGTCCCACCACCACCCAGCCATGCGCGCCATGGACGCCATGACCGTCGTCCTCGCCGAAAGCCCCGTGATGCTCGAAACGCTCCAGCGCTACGAAACCCGCTACGACCGGCTCTACCGCTCCTCCATGGACCAGCTCCTCAAACTCCGCCGCCTCCGCCATGCCCCCGAGATCGCTCCCACTCTCCCCGCGCCCCATCCCCACCCGGAAGCCGCCCCGGAACCCGTCGAGTCCGCCCCGCCGGCCGCCCCCGCCGGCTGGCTTACCCGCCTCCTCGCAATCTTGTTCCCCTTCCTCGCCATCCTCCTGAAGAAAACCCCAAAATCCCCGAAATCCGTCCAAAAACGCAGCCACCTGCCAAGCAAACCGATCTCTCTCGCCGAAGAGTTCTACTGGACATTCGAATTCCCCGAATTTTTCACCTGGCTCTCCTCTTTCATCTCGAAAACAGCCGCTCCCGCCCCCGAAACGCCGCCTCAGAATGAATAGACTTCCCTTATGATGGACAACCCATCCGTGAACCTCGCCTCGGCGATCCTCGTCCTCCCCGGCGCCGCCGCGAAAGTGGTATCCAGGGTAAGTTAAGGTCTATAGCATTGTGCGCCATCAACTTTTCTCCACTCTCGCGCGTCTCAACAGAGTGATCCGGATTCTGATGACGGTCTGCCTTGCAGCCCTGCCCGTTGCCGCAACCGTGCCACTCAGTTGCGCGGGAAGTGCCATCCTGGGAACCTTCCAGGTTTCGGTGCGCCCTTTTTCTCCAGGCCCTCCTCTGCCGCTCAAATCCCTATCCGCCATTCCCGCGGGCTCGCGCCTCATTTGGAATCCTCTTCGCCTGCCCCCGCAGGCCTCCACCAGCGGGGAAGTCGCCGCCGTCCTCGTCTCGGCATCCACCGGCGATCTCGTCACCCTCGAGCCGCGGAAAGCTGCTGCACGCGCCGAATGGCAGCTTCTCGACCGTCCCCAGGTCATCGCCCTCATCTACGGGCCCCAGGGCCTGAGTGAGGGCAAAATCAAATCGTTGGTCAGTCGCAATCGCGACCTGGTGAGACAACTCGCGGACTATGCCGACCAAAGCTCCCAAGTGGAGTCCCTGGTCCAGGCGCTCGCCGATGCCCAGCAATCCGGCGGCGGCGCCGATGCCGTGCTCAGGGGATTCTCCGCTCAGTATGGCCTCACCCCGCAGAAATTGGACACCAAAGCGCCAACGGACCAGCAGGCGGCGCTGCTCCTGAAGGCGTTGCTCCCGGCCGCCGGCGCCTATGACCCCCTCGCCAACCGCACTTCCCAGGTCCAGCAATCGGGCGGCCTCGCTGCCTCCGTGGCCGGAATGTTCTTTGGCAATCCCGTCGGTCTCGCCGTGGGCGGCGCAGCCCTTCTCCAGAATCTCAAGACCGCCTTGTTTCCCGATACCGAGTTTCGCTCGGCGTTCGCCCAAACCGTCGGCAAGGACGGCATGGCGTTTTGCACCAAGAGTCTCGCGCCGAAGTCCAAAACTCGCACCGCCTATCTCTGGGCATACCGCGTTCCGGATGCGAAAAAGCCCACCCTATCCCTCGCCGGCGCTCCGCACCTTCCCATTCGTTCGAAATCGAAGCTCCCTCTGCAACATGGAACCGCCTCAATAGCAAAAGAACTCGACCGTGCCCGTGACTGGCGCTTGACGCCCGCCTCAGGTGGTCCTTCCATTCCTGTCGATGTCAAACCCGCCTCCGCGGACTCCCTGGAAATCGATCTTTCCAAAGCGGACACACCCGCCGGTGACTACCATCTGTCTGCCTCCTGGGATTGGGAGCCGCTGCCCGTCGCCGGAACCCTCCACCTGCACCCATACGGAGACTTCGCCCAGGTCACCCTCCCCCGAGGTGAGCCGGACAAACTCCTCGAGGGCTCCGGGAAGGTCGCCGTCGAGTTGTCCGGGGCCGACTTCCAGTTCGTCGAAAACGTCGCGCTCGAATCTTCAGCCCAGGATGCCAAACCGGAAGTCGTTCCCTTCACCCTCCCCAAGGGCAAGCGCGCCGGTCCGCAGCACTCCCTCACCGTGAACATCGACACGGCCAGGCAGGGAGCCTATCGCCTGGTGCTCACGCAATCCGACGGCGTGGCGCACAAAATCCCCCTCATCATCCTGCCCCCGAATCCCAAACTCTCCAATCTCCCCATTCGCCTCAACATGGGCGAAACGCGCCAGGGAATTCGCCTCCTGGGAAGCGGCTTGGACCGGATCGAAGCCGCCTCCTCGGACGCGGGGGAAATCACGGGAGCCCCCGCCGCTCACCACTGGTCCGGCCACATTCAACTCAAAGCCGGCGTGGGCAAAGATCAGCGCTTCCCCCTGCTGCTGAAAGTCAAAGGCCTCCAGGATCCCTTCACCGTGCCCGACGCCATCGAAATCGTCGGGCCGCGGCCGAGAATTCTGTCTGTCCGCAAGTCGCTCGCGGACACTCCGGGAATTGAAATCGCGGCGGATGAGTTGCCGGCCGGTACCCCGGCAGGATTGGTGCTGCAAGTGCAAGCCTCGCACGATGCCATCCGCCCGCGGCTGGAACTCGGTTGCGAAACCGGAGCGCTCCGCAAGGCGTTGACACTCTCCCCAAGCGAGCCCTCCGGCGGAGCCAGCCTCACCTTCGCCGGTCCGGGAGTGCTGTATCTCTCCGTGGACCCCGGCGCCGTCGGCTACGCCGGATGCCGCATGGCCGCTACCGTGATCCACGATCCGGAGGGCCGCTCGGATCGCTTCGTTCTCGGCCGCGTCATTCGCGTTCCCCGGCTCGACAAGTTCACACTCACCAACGAGAAGGTTGGCGATTCGAGCTATGCCGGCATCCTCGAAGGCAGCGATCTCGATGTGATCGAAAAGACCGGGTGGGACGCCGAACATGGCGTGCCGGTGGAATCCATTCCTACCCCGGTTCCCACCGACCCTGGGCGCCAGACAGTGCGTATTGTCTTGCCTTGGCCTGCCCCTGGGCCCCACGCCCTCTTATATGTTTGGCTCCGTGGAGAAACCCAGGGACGCAAGACCTCCGTCGCCTATTGAATCGCCTCCCGGGGAATGCTCCCCGTCCGCCGGTAAGCAAGGCAGAAGGCCGGCGGAATAAGAAAAATCGTAAATACCACCGACACGCTGAGACCGCCGATCAGCGCTCGCGCCAGCGGCGCGTAGGACTCGCTGCCCTCTCCCAACTTCAAAGCCATGGGCAGCAGACCGATGATCGTAGCCAGCGATGTCATCAGGATCGGCCGCAAACGTACACGGCACGATTCCACCACGGCGTCTTCGACGCTTCTCCCTTCCACTCTCAGGTGATGGGCGAATTCGACAATCAGGATGCTGTTCGACATCGCGATGCCCGCGAGCATCACAACGCCCATGAGCGACATGACATTCAAAGTTGTGTTGGTGAGGACAAGGGTCGCCAGAACGCCGGTAATACCCGGGGGAAGCGCCAGAAGAATAATGAACGGATCGCTGAAGGACCGGAATTGCGCCACCAGGATGAGGTAGAGCAGGACGACAGACAGGATGAGACCGGCTGCGAAGCTCTTGAATGATGCGTTCATCGCCTCCGCACTGCCGCGGACGGCTACATTCACGTTCGAGGGAACTTCCAGACCGTCGATCACCCGCTGCACATAATCCGCCGCGGCGCCCAGGTTTTCCGTGGCCGGCCGGGCATAGATGTCGAGCTTGCGCCGGATCTGGTAGTGGTCTACCTCGGTCGGCGCTTGAATGCGTTCGATATTGGCGATCATATCGAGGCGCGTCGGCGCGCTGATGCCGTCAGCATGAAGAGGAATGGCCTTTAAGTCCTGAATGGAACGGATCTGGGCTTCCGGGTATTGCACGGTGAGGAAGTAGTTGTTTCCGTTGCGCGGGTCGATCCAAAGATTGGGGGCAATCATCTGGTTCGAAGTCAGAGAAGTAATGACGTTCGTCAGCACCTCCCGTTCGCTTAAGCCGAGCTTGGCGGCGTGCAATCTGTCAACGTCAATTCGTAGTGAAGGGTAATCGAGATCCTGGGGCATGAACACGTCGGCGATGTCGGGTGACATCCTCAACCTCCCGGCGATCTCCTGGGCGACTTTGTTGTCAGCTTCCAGATTTGCTCCTATCACTTGGACATCGATCGGGGCCGGAGCGCCCATGCTGACGACAGCCTCCACCAGGCTGCCCGTCGAGAAGAACGTTGTCATCTCCGGCATCTCCCCGGAAAGCCGTTTCTTGATCCGGCTAATGTACTCATAACTGCCGGTGCGATGCTCAGGCTTCAGGCCAACCTGCACGAAGCCCGTGTGCATCGCGGCGTTTGGCGAGTAAACAGCCGAAAAACCGTTATCGACGCCGATGTTGTCAATGATCACGTCGAGGTCTTCCGGCGGAACCGTCTCCTTCACCAACGCCTCAAGCCGCGCAACCTTGGCCTCCGTAACCGCAAGCCGGGTTCCCGACGGCGCTTTGAAGGTAATCACGAACTGTCCGGCATCCGTCTGCGGGAAATAAGCGAAGCCAAGTTGGTTATAGAGAAGCAGACTCGCGCCGAAGCCGGCAAAGAAGAGGAGCAAGACAATCACTGGAATGCGCAGGGTTCTTTGAACCAGCGCCTCATAACTCGCCAGCATGCGCTGAAATGCCGCGTTGAAACCACGGTTGAAGCGCGCTCCCCAACCGGCGGATTCTCCCTTGAGTGTCCGTGCTTCGCCGGCTTCGGTCTCACTCAGGTGCTCCGGATTGTCCAGGCGCAGGAACCGGGCGCAGAACAACGGAGCCACCGTCATCGCCACGAAGTACGAAGCGAAGAGAGAAACCACCACTGCCAGGCCCATTGCGGAGAACAGGAACTTGCTCACGCCGGCCAGCAGCGTCACCGGAAAAAATACGACCGCGGTGGTCAGCGTCGACGCCAGCACCGGGAGGGCAACTTCCTTTCCGCCGCTCTCGGCTGCGACGCGCGGCGGTTCGCCCATCTCCAAATGGCGATAGATGTTTTCAAGAACCACCACGGAGTTATCGATGAGCCGCGACAGGGCGAGCGCGAGCCCTCCCAGAACCATGCTGTTGATCGAGGACCCGCCGAGTTGCAGAACAAAAAAGGTGGCGCAAACAGAGAGCGGGATCGAGAAAAATACGGCGACAGTGGCGCGCAGGCTTCCCAGGAACATCAGGATCATCAGACAGGTGAGCAACAGTCCGATCCCGCCTTCGTGCAGCAGCGTCTCGATGGCCGTGCGGACAAACCGCGATTGGTCGAACACGACATCGGTCTTCATCGCCGAAGGAACATCGACCAGGTGCGTCACCGTTTTGCGGACACCGTCGACGACAGCGATGGTGTTCGAATCGCCTCCCTGTTTCATCACCGGCAGGTAGACGGAGCGTTGGCCGTTCACATGCACGACGTTGTACTGGAGCGCGTGCGCATCCTTGAGTTCTCCGACGTCGGACATCAGGACCGGACTCGTCCCGCTCATCTTGATCGGATACTGGCCGGCGTTCTTGAGATTGAATTGCGCGTTTGAGTAGATGTTGTAGTCCAGGTTTCCGATCTGGACATCGCCGGCCGGAAGAATCACATTCGCCTGACTCAAACTCCGCACCACGTCCATGGGGCTGATTTGCCTCGCCTCCAGTTTGTGGGGGTCCACATAAAACTGAATCTGGCGCCACGGTCCTCCGAAGGGTTGCGGGATGGAGGCGCCGGGCACGCTTGCCAGTTGGTTCCGCACGAAGTTCTGGGCGATATCCTTCAGATTGCCGTCGGTCATCCCGCCCCCGTTGATGGCGACGAGACAGACAGGAAGGCTCGAGGCGTCGGACTTCAAGACCACCGGCGGCAGCGTTCCCGGCGGGAGGTCCTTCATGTCCGACACGGCGAGATTGGCGATTGTAGCCGCGTCGATGTCCGCGTTTGTGTTCGGTTGGAAGTAAATGCGAGTGATGCTCACGCCATTCAGCGACCGCGATTCGATATGGTCGATGCCGCTGGCAAACGTGAAAAACCGTTCCAGGTGATAGGTGATATCACCCTCGATTTGCTCCGGAGGCATTCCGGAATAGAACGTGGCGACCACCACGACGGGAATGTTCATCGCGGGGAACATGTCCACCGGCATCCGCACCACGGCGACGCCGCCGAGAATGGCGATGATCAGGCAGGAAACAATGATGAGGTAAGGCGTATTGATGGCGAATCGGGACATCGGCGCTCCTTCGTCTAGGGCACGGAATCGCTGGCGAGAGTGATGATCTTCGGCAAGACTTTGAGACCCTGTTTCAGCCCTGAGCGAGGTCCAACCACAACGTCGTCCCCCTCTTTCAGGCCGCCGGAACGGATCTCGACACGTCGCGCATCCTCGATTCCCAGACTCACCGGAATTACTTCGATCGCGCCCGCCGCCCCCACCGCGAGAACGCGCGCGGAAGTGCCGGAGCCGTCAATTGCTTCAGCCGGCACCGAAAGCACGTGGTTGCGCTGCTCGGTAATCAGGTCGACTTCGGCGTACATTCCGGGAACGAGTTCCAGGCCCGGATTGGGAACGTCCACTTCCGTTTGCATCGTTCGCGTCGCCTTGTCCACCTTGCCGGCAAAGCGCGCGACACGTCCTGGAAATGTCCGATTCAAAGCCGAAACGCGCACATCGACCGGCTTGCCGGAATGAATCAGGGGAACCGCGGATTCGGGAACCGGCAGCGCGAGCCGGAGAAGACTGTTCTGCGAAAGGCGTACCACAGGCATGGCCTGGGTCTGCGAAGCTGTGCCGGCCTGTATCAGGGATCCTGTGTTCGCATAGCGCTTGGTGACGACCCCGGCGAAAGGAGCGGATATCACCGCGTACTGGTAGAGCGTCTTGAGCCGCGCCTGTTCCGCTTCCGCGACGCGGATGCGCTGCTGGTTTGCCGTAATGCGGGACTTCGCGGCGGAAACCTGGGCCTCGGCCACCAGATCACGGGAGTGTGCCTCGTCCACTTCCTGCTGCGGCACAAGTCCGGGCTCACGTTTCGATACGTCGAGTATCCGCGTATAGGACAGGTGCGCTATGTCGTGGGCTGATCCGGCGCGCTGCAGTTCGTCCCGCACCGCCCCGAGTTCGGCATTCGCTTGCTCGATCGCCGCCGACGCACGTGTCAGGTCGTCCTGCATCTCCGGCATCTCGAGAACCGCCAGCACCTGCCCTTCGCGCACGCGGTCGCCGATGTCCACGTTGATCTGCCGGATATACCCCGATACTTTGGCCATGACGTCGACTTCCTGAAACGGCTCGAATTCGGCGGTCAGGGGCACCGAACTGGAAAGATCGGCAAGAGTAGCCTTCGCAACCGCGACCGTGGGCGGTTTGCTCGATGAATGCGGTGTTTGGGCGCCGCCGCGGGAACACGACGTCAGTCCGAATATCGAGAAACCAATTGCCAGGGCAGCTGCGAAGCTCCTCTGCCCCTTCGCCATTTTGCAATTCCGCTGCTGATGAATCATCGCAAAGCCCCCATCGTGTAATCGAGCGCCGCCCGCCGGATGAGATAGTCGTATTTGGCGGATGCGGAAGCGATCTCCGCGGAAGTCTGGTTCACTTGAGCCTGATTGAGTTCGACGATGCTGCCGAGCGCGCTGTCGTACCGGGCTTGCGCCAGCCGGAGAGCCTCGTTTGCCTCGGCGACCATGCGCGCGGTGACATCCAGCCGGCGGAAAGCGTCCGTTGCTTCAAGCCACGCCACGCGCACATCACGCGCGATCCCCACGGAGAGGTCCTGGACATCTTTGGAGGCCGCGGCGGCGCGCGATTCAGCCTCCTCGCGCCGGGCCTTGAACAGCCCTCCGTTCAGCACCGGGATATTGACGTTGATCCCTGCGCCGCTGTACGTTTCCTGAATCCGTTGATCCCGTACCGGGGCCACGCCGGCTACGACTGCCGCGGTGACCGCCGGGTTTCTGAGGCGCTTCTCGGCTTCGGCGAAACGCCCGAGGGCGTCGCGGTTCAACTGCAAGGCCAGCAGATCCGGCCGGCCCTTCAGCGCGCCCGCGATGAGGGCGTCCACATCGGGATCGAGCGGAGGCGGAAGAGGCTCGTCGAGGAGTGAAAATGGCTGGTCCCGATCGTATCCCATGGAGGCGGAAAGGCGCGCATGGCTCGCTTTGGCATCGTTCTCCGCCCGGAGCAGATCGAGTTCGGCCTGGGAGACATTGACCTCGGCAAACCTCACGTCAACGGACGACCGAAGGGCGCTTTGGGCGAGCGCGCTCACCTGGCGCTCAGTCACACGGCGCAGGTTGAGCGTCGCCTGGGCCACTTTGAGGACGGCTTCGGCTCCGAGAGCCGCGTAATAGGCCTGTTTGACTTCGATCAGGACCTGCGCCCGGATGTTGATCACGTTCTGGTTTTGAGATGCATTGCGCAGCTTCGCGGTCTGCTCAAGGCTCGATGTGCGGCCGAAATCCGTCAGCAGTTGATTTGCGGCGATGCCTGTGGCGCCGCGGCTGTAAAGGCTGGAGGTAGTGACGAAGCCGGCGGACAGAGTCGAGTTGTGCTCCGTACCCACGCCGGTGACATTCGCGGAAAGCGCCGGGTAATAGGCGGCCCGGACCTCATTGACCGCCGCCCTGCTCGCCTCCGCCGAAAATGTTGCGGAGGCAATTCGAGGGTGGTTCTGTAAGGCGATCTGCTGGGCTTGCGAGAGGGACATTGCGGCTGGGGTCTGCGCCCATACCGCAGTCGCGAATGTAACGCCCGCGTAAAATGCGCGGGCAATCGGCCCTCCACGCTTCATCGAGCCCTTCCGACGGCCGCCTTGAGGATGACGGTGTCGTGGGCTTCGATCATCCCGTCCGTGAGCAGTTCCATGAGGGATGGGATGAGCCGTTCGACGTTCTGAGCCACGTCAACAAACTCGATGCGCAGCGGCATGTGTTGCGCAGTGTCCGCTCCTCCCTCCTGGCTATGAATGCGATGGTGGTAGCCGAAACCTGCTTCCGGCCGCAGCAGCGTGGCTCCTGCGACGCCCTCCCGCAGAAGGAGCGCAAGGATCTCACGGCTCAGGTAATCGCTCTGGGAACTCGTGTCTTCGTTGAGGTGAATGGTGACCTTTTTGGCCGGGCCGGGCGCCAGCAGCATCGATCTTCTCCATTGCGCGCCGCGGACCTTGCGCGCCTATCCAGTTTTTTAACACCTGCGCGGCGCTTTTGCGCCTGATGATTTCCTGATACTTCCCTGACCATCCGCGTCAGAGAAGCGTCAGGAGTTTGACTGTTGCCATGGGAGCCGTTCCGGCCTTATAAAAGGAATCGTGCACATTCTCGTCGTCGAAGACGAGCTGAAGATGGCCAAGGCCCTCCGCGAGGGTTTGGAGGCGGACGACTACTCCGTGCAGGTGGCCCATACCGGCGAGGAAGGTTTTTATCTGATTCAGGCTGAGACCTTCGATCTGGTAATTCTCGACGTGATGCTGCCAGGGCACGACGGATTCGAGATTCTCAGCACCCTTCGTAAACGGGGCATCCGAACACCCGTGCTCCTGCTCACCTCACGGGATGCGATTGAGGACCGGGTGCGCGGGCTGGACACGGGAGCCGACGATTATCTGGTGAAGCCGTTTGCTTTTCCCGAACTGCTGGCGCGCCTGCGCGTCCTGCTCCGGAGAGGCAAGCAACCCGATGAAGGAGAGCGGCTTAGGCTGGCGGACTTGGAAATGGATGTGGCGCAGCGGTGGGTGTTGCGCGGCGGCCAACCGGTTGAGTTGACGCCGCGCGAGTTCGATCTGCTCCGGTATCTCTTCGTCAATCAGGGGCGCGTGGTTTCCCGGGAAATGCTGGCCCGCGATATCTGGAAGGAAACAGCCCGCCAGACCCCGCTCGACAATGTCATTGATGCGCAGGTGGCGCGACTCCGCCGCAAGCTGGATGGGCAGTTCGAGCGAAAGCTGCTCCACACCGTGCGCGGCGTGGGCTTCGTCCTGAGAGAGCAGGATGAATCCTGATGCGATTGCGGCCGCGCCATCTCCGGGCCCGCCTTACCCTCTGGTACGTGTCCGTGCTGGCAGCGCTGTTGATTTTCGCCTGGGTAGGCACCTGCGCGCTTCTGTTCTTCCAGATGCGGAACCAGATCGACAGTTTCTCCATTCAGGAAATCGAAACCGTTGAGGGACTTTTCTTCTTTGCGCCCGATGGCCGGCTCCAGTTGCGTGAAGATTACCACAATCATCCGCAGTCCAAGGAGGTAATTGACCGGTTCCTCGAAGTGCTGTCGCCTGGTGGCGCCGTTCTGCTCCGCAACGCAAAGCTGCGCGGACAGAGCCTGGGAGGAGGGCCTTTCCGCGGGGAAGGCGTAGGAGGCTATTCAGAGCGTTCCGATCGATTGCCGGATGGAACGCGCGTTCGCCTTGTAAGCAGGGTTCATTCGCTTGACGGGCGCCCGCTCCTGATCCGGCTGGCCCACAGCCAAGAACCGCTATTCTCGCGGCTGAGAGAATTGTCCGCGGCCTCTCTTGTCGTTTTGCCGCTGGTGCTTGGGATTGCAGGCTTCGCCGGCTATGGTCTCGCCCGCCGCGCGCTGAGTCCCATCGAGGAAATGGCACGGCGCGCACAGGAGATTACCCCGGACAGGCTGGATGCCCGCCTGCCAAACGAAAACAGCGAAGATGAACTGGGACAACTGGCCCGCGTCTTCAATCACACTCTGGCGCGCCTGGAAAAGGCTTTCGAACAACTTCGAAGGTTTACCTCCGACGCCTCCCATGAATTGAGAACGCCGCTGGCAATGATCCGCAGCGTCGGAGAAGTCGGACTACAGAGAGACGGGACGCGCGAGGAATATCGCGACATGGTCGGAAGCATGCTCGAGGAAGTCAACCGCCTCACGTCTTTGATCGACAATCTTCTGACGATCTCCCGCGCGGATTCCGGGCACATCCATCTTCATCCGGCTGTTATTCCTGTCATGGACTTAGCTCGCGAGGCCACAGGGCTGTTCGAGATTCTGATGGAGGAAAAATCGCAGCGCCTGGTTTTGGAAGGCGACGAACGTGCGCAGGTGGAAGGCGATCGCCTCTTCATGCGGCAGGCGTTCGTGAATATAGTCCACAATGCCGTGAAGTATTCCCCTGTCGGAGAAACCATTCTGGTCCGCGTCCGAAATGGGGACAACAGGGTTATTGTGGAGATTCAGGACCACGGTCCGGGCATTCCCTTCGAAGATCAGACCAGAGTGTTCGACCGCTTCTATCGCGTGGACAAGGCGCGTTGGAGAGAATCCGGCGGAGCGGGTCTTGGTCTGTCGATTGCAAAATGGGCCGTGGAAGCTCACGGGGGCGCTATCACGCTGAACTCGGAACCCAACGAGGGGTGCCTGTTTCGGATCACTTTGCCCGCGGTTCGTCCGCTCGAGCCAGTTGGGTGAGCACGAACACGCTTATCCCAGTTGTCCGCTCTCCCGTGCCGCCTGTCAGTTGTTCGCAGCAACCGGTTGCGGCGTCCCGGATTCGCCTGACGGTTCCGCCGCGGGCTTCTTCACCGGTTCTACGATACTGAATTTGTCCGGCGTAAATTCAACCGTACGGACCTGTCCGCGCGGACCCACGCTGCCGATGTCGGCCCCGTTGAAGCGAATATCCACACCCCCGGCATTACCCAACAGGATACGCGCCTTTTCGTTGGCTGCCGTCACCGCGGACTGGCCGGGCGCCAGAACCCGCTCCACGGTGACTTTCCCATCGGCCGTGATTCGCAGCCACGTCTCTTCCTTCGCCACCACCGTAAGAGAGATCTTTCCCGAGGCGATGTTCTCCACGGGAACCTGGGCCGGCGCCGGCGGCGTGGCGGATTGAGTGGAAGGCTGGGGAGGGGCGGAATCCACTTTCGCCAAGGGGGTAGTGGGTTGGGCCGCGGGGGGAGAGACGGTATCGGGTACCGGTACCCTTGGTTCCTCGACGGCCGCGGACTTCACCCTCTCCGCCTGGGGCGCGCTTGCCGAGGTGGAACTCAACTGGCTGCGCTGCCACAGCCAGAACACGGCTCCGCAGGCGACAATCACCGCCGCCAGCATCACGATGGATGCCGTGAGTTTCCGCGCCGTGAGCGCCGAGGCGGTGCCTTCCGGCAGGGGGTCCACCACATATTGTTTATCGGTCCACACCGGGCTGATGCCGGGGGTGCCAGGCGCGGGAGCGCCCTCCTGGGAGCCGAAGATTTCTATAGGCGCCGCTTGCTTTTGCAGCAAATCCTGAAGCTCGGGCGTGTTAATTCCAAGCTTTTCAGCGTATTGCGTGGTGAAACTGCGCGCGAAGAAACGGCCCGGCAGGCTTTCAAAATCGTCTCGCTCCAGGGCTTCCAGGTACTGTTGTTTGATTCTTGTCTGGTCCGCGATGTTGGCCAGACTCAGGTTCTGGCGCTCGCGCTCACGGCGCAAAATCTCCCCGACGGAAGCCATAAAACGTGGCAGGCCTTTCCTAACCAGATATAATACAACAGTCCGTGCAAGTACAACATGGAGAGACGCTTTCCGTCATTGTCGTCAACTGGAACCGGAAGGAACTGCTGAGAGCCTGTCTCGTTTCCCTGCTAAGCCAGCAGGGAGCTCAGATAGAAATCATTGTCGTGGACAATGGGTCCTCGGATGGTTCGGTGGAGATGCTGGAGCGGGAGTTCCGCTCTGTGAAGGTGATTGGAAACACGGTTAACCGGGGATTCTGCGCCGCCAACAATCAGGGGATCGCGGCGGCTTCGGGCGAATTCATCGCCTTGTTGAATAATGATGCCGAGGCCTGTCCAAACTGGCTGTGGGAGCTTCGCCGTGTTTTCGACGGCGCTCAGGACATAGGGATGGCCGCATCCAAAGTACTGGTATGGGAGGATCCGCGGCGCATCGACAAGGTTGGCCACCTGATTTACCTCGACGGCCAGAACCGCGGCAGGGGGTCGGGGGAGCTTGACACCGGCCAGTACGATACCATGGAGGAGATTCTGTGGCCCGACGGCTGTGCCGCCATGTACCGGCGCAGCATGCTCGAACAGATTGGAGGTTTTGACGAGGACTTCTTCGCCTATGCCGACGATGCGGAACTGGGGTTACGCGCTCGCATTGCGGGCTGGCGCTGTTTCCATGCACCCGCGGCAGTGGTGCGGCATCATCGCGGCGCCACGCTCGGGGTTCGATCCCTGCGCCGGGTGGAACTGATTGAGCGCAATCGTATTCTTCTGGCGGCGAAACTCTTCCCTTGGAGCCTGCTATGGCTAAACGGCGTGTTCTACCTGGCAAGGCTGGCGGCCGGCGCGTGGGCAGCGCTGAAGGGCAAGGGAGAAATCTCACGCTTCCCGGGATGGACCAGCAAGATTCGGGTGGCCTTGGCGATGCTCAAAGGAGACTGGGAAGCGGCGCGTATGCTTCCGAAGATCCTGCGGAAGCGCCGCGAGGTCGCGAGGATTCGCAAACTGACGGCGGCAGAGTTACGGCGTCTTCTCTGGAACAACCGCATATCGCTGAAGACCCTGAGTCAGGAATCGGTTTAGACGGCGGCGCGATCGTGGCGGGCATCTGTCCAGCCTGCGGCCATCACGTCATGCGAACGGTTCTTCAAGGTTCCGACCGGCTGTACCACACCACTCCGAAGTTGTTTTCCGTCGTGCAGTGCGGGCAGTGCGGATTGATGCGACTGCGTCCGTGGCCCACTCCAGCGGAGTTGTACCGGTACTATCCCGAGGATTACTGGTTTGTCCCGGAGGAGGGCACTTCCGGCAAGCTGGCTGAGACTTACCGCCGGCTCGTGCTCAGTGACCATGTCCGCTTTGTCATGCGCGCGCTTGCGGAATCCGGGGAAAACGGCGTGGTTGTGGATGTTGGCTGTGGAGGCGGCCTGTTCCTGCGTATGCTGGCCGAACGCGGTGTCCGGGTAGCCGGGCTGGACTTCGCCCTGTCGGCCGCCACGGCTGCCTGGCAGGCCAACGGCGTCGCGGCGGTCTGCGGCAGTCTCGGCCGCTCGCCTATCGCGCCGGAAAGTTGCGCAGCCGTCACCATGTTCCACGTCCTGGAGCATCTCTATGACCCGGCTGCCTACCTGGACGAAGCGCGTAAGATCCTCAAGCCGAATGGACGCCTGATCGTGCAGGTGCCCAACGCCGATTGCTGGCAGTTCCTTCTCTTTGGGGAGCATTGGAACGGCGTCGATATTCCTCGCCATCTGATCCACTTCCGCACGCGGGACCTTCAAATGCTGCTCGAGGATTGCGGGTTTGAGATCTTGCGGCAAAAGCACTTTTCCTGGCGTGACAACCCGGCCGGCCTGGCCACGACGCTGGCGCCTTCTCTCGACCCGATGGCGCGCCGCATTCGCCGTCTTCCGGAATCGGGGCGCGAGCGGCTGCTCAAGGACCTGGTCTACTTCGGCCTGGTGGTGGTCTCCTGGCCGCTCACGCTGCTGGAGGCAGCCTGCCGCCAGGGCGCAACCATCATGATGGAGGCGCGAAAGCGGAAGTGAGTTACGAACACCTGCGGAAGCGGCTCCCGCGTTTCCTCGATCGCTATTTGTGGCGCTTTGAGAATGAAATGGAGGACGCGGTGGCCGGCTTCGCCGCTTCGCTCTCGCCGGGGGCGCGGCTGCTCGATGCCGGCGCCGGGGAAGGGAAGTACCGCCACCTGTTCCCTCACACGCGCTACACGGGAGTGGATTTGGCGGTGGGCGATTCCGCCTGGAACTACACAGGGATCGATGTGCTCTGCGACCTGACGGCGCTTCCATTCGTTGCGGATTGCTTTGACGCCGCCATCAACATCGTCACGCTCGAACATGTACGGGATCCCGCGGGAGTGTTGAAGGAACTCGGCCGCACGCTGCGCCCGGGCGGGCGTTTACTGCTTGTCGCGCCGCAGGATTGGGAAGTGCACCAGGCGCCGAATGACTATTTCCGCTACACGCGTTATGGGGTTCGCCACCTGCTCGAGAGCGCGGGCTTCGCGGAGATTTCCGTCGAACCGGGCGGCGGGTATTTCCGTCTCATGGGACGGCGGATGTTGAACGGCATCCAGTTCTTCCGCGGGCTTTGGCGTATTCCCGCGGCTCTGTTGCTGGCTCCCGCCGGGCTCCTGTTTCCGCTCTTCGACGCCCTCGATCGCGAACGAAACTTCACTCTGGGTTATCTATGCACCGCCACCAAACGTTAGCCGCCTTCTTCGCCATGCTGCTTGCCGGGTCATGCTCCGCGGCCGATTTCAGCGGCCAGCGGGCTCTCGAAGCCACGCGCAAGGCTGTCGCTCTCGGGCAGCGTCCTCCGGGTTCGGCGGCGATCGCCAGGCTGCAGGCGATGATCCGCGCGGAGTTGAAAGCCCACGGCTGGGCGGTGTCCGAGGATGTGTTCACCGCGCGCACTCCAGTGGGACAGGTGACCATGCGCAACATCATCGGTAAACTTGCGGGATCGAGCGGGCGCTCGGTAGTATTTTCCGGGCATTACGACACGAAGGCGATTCCCGGTGTGAACTTCGTGGGCGCCAACGACGGCGGCGCCTCGACGGGGTGGCTGCTCGAGATGGCGCGGGTGCTGCCCGGTTTTCCGCGCAAGGATGACGTCTATCTTGTCTTCTTTGACGGCGAAGAGGCTTTCGGCGACTGGTCCGATACCAACGGTATCTACGGAAGCCGCCATCTTGCCGCCAAATGGAACAGCGACGGAACGCTGCTCCGAATCAAGGCGCTTTTCAACGTGGACATGATCGGAGATAAGGACCTGAAGATCGTCGAAGAGTTGAACTCCTCGGCCTCCTTGCGCAGACTCGTGCGCGCGACGGCGAACGATCTTGGCTACGGCAAGTACTTCCCCGAATTCGGCGGCGCGATCGAGGACGACCACATGCCGTTCGTCCGTCTCGGCGTTAACGCGATGGACCTGATCGACTTCGACTATGGCCCCGGGCACGCGTGGTGGCACACGGCGCAAGACACGATGGACAAGCTGAGCGCCCACAGTTTTCAAGTGGTGGGCGATGTGATGAGCGCAGTGTTTCAGCGGTTGGAGAAGTAGGCTCAGACGAGCATCTTCTTCACCACGCTGCCGCCGAGGTCTGTAAGGCGGTAATCGCGCCCCATGTGGCGGAAGGTGAGCCGCTCATGGTCGAAGCCAAGACAGCGCATGATGGTGGCCTGAAGGTCGTGGATGTGCACCTTGTCCTCGACAATGCTCAAGCCGAGTTCATCGGTCTGGCCGACTACCTGCCCTCCTTTCATGCCGCCGCCCGCGACCCACATCGTGTAGGCGAGCGGATGATGATCGCGGCCGGCGTTTTCGGGGTCCTGTGTATTGCGGATCTCCACCATGGGAGTGCGTCCGAATTCGCCGCCCCAGATGACCAGCGTGGAATCGAGCAGGCCAGTGCGCTTGAGGTCCTTCAACAGCGCGGCGGTGGGCTGGTCACTGATATCGCAGTTCCGCTTCAGCTTCTTGTTGAGATTGGTGTGGTCATCCCAGGAAGCGTGCATCATGAGGATGAAGCGGACACCGCGCTCGACCAGGCGCCGCGCGAGCAGGCAGTTGGTTCCGAACTGGTTGGTGGGCTCTTTGCCGACGCCGTACATCTCGAGGGTCTCTTTCGATTCCTTGGAGAAATCGAGCAGTTCCGGCGCCGACATCTGCATGCGGAAGGCGAGTTCGTAGGCGGCGATACGGCTGGCAATCTCGACATCGCCGGTCTTCTCGTAATGCTGCTGGTTGAGATCGCGCAGGGCGTCGAGTCCGGAGCGCTGGGTCTCTTTGGAAACGCCGTTCGGGTTCGAGAGGTAGAGGATCGGATCGCCCGCGTTGCGGAACATCGTGCCCTGGTAGTGCGAGGGCAGGAAGCCGCTCATGAAATTCGAGGCTCCGCCGCTGGTGCCGACTCCGCTCGAAAGCACGACGAAGCCCGGCAGGTTCTGCGATTCGTTTCCCAGGCCGTAAGTCACCCAGGCGCCCATTGTGGGGCGTCCGAATTGCGTGGATCCGGTCATCAGCAGCAACTGGCCGGGGTGGTGATTGAACGCCTCCGAGTACATCGAGCGCACCATGCAGATGTGGTCCGCGCAGGACGCGGTGTGGGGGATGTAGTCAGAGAATTCGATGCCGGACTGGCCGTAGGGCTTGAACGTGCGCGGGCTGGCCATTACCGCGGCGGTGGGCTTGATGAAGGCCAGTTGCAGGCCTTTGGTCATGGATGGCGGAAGCGGCTGGCCGTTCCATTTCGTAAGGCCGGGCTTCGGATCGAACAGATCCATCTGGCTGGGCCCGCCTTCCATGAACATGAAGATGACGTTCTTGGCCTTGCCGGGGAAGTGGGGTTTCTTGGGGGCGAGCGGATTCGGAGGGCCTTCCGAGCCCTGAAGCAGTTCCGCGAGGGCCATCATGCCGATGCCGCCGGCGCCGCGGGTGAGGAAGGACCGCCGGGATTGAATCAAGCGAAATTCTCGTTCTGTCATGATGGCTACTCCTTGGTGATGAACTCGTCGAGGTTGAGAAGGACACGGCTCACGCCCACCCATGCGGCCAGTTCGCGCGGGTCAAGGCCGGTGGAAGCAGCGGGCGCGAGTTTCGAGATGGTGTAACCTTCGCGGTCGAGGATGCCGAGTTGCTGGTCGTAGTAGCGCGCCAGGCGCTCGCGCTCCCTGGCGTCCGCTTTCCGTCCCAGGGTGAGGTCGAAGGCATAGTCGAGGCGTTCGGCAAAGGAGCCGTGTTTGGCGCGCAGCACTCGGGTAGCCAGCGATTGCGCGGCTTCGAAGAATACCGGGTCATTCAGCAGGTTCAGCGATTGAAGCGGTGTGTTCGAAGCGCGCCGGCGGCTGCAGGCGACGTTCGAATCGGGCGCGTCGAAGTTGATGAGTTGAGGATAGGGCGTAGTGCGCTGGAAGTGGATGTAGAGGCCGCGGCGATAGCGGTCGCGACCTTTGCTCTCTTTCCACTTGCTGCCGCCGTAGCCGAGTTCCGCCACTCCCGCCGGTTGCGGCGGCATCACCGAAGGTCCGCCGATGCGCGCATCGAGCAGACCGCTTGCCGAAAGTGTCGCGTCGCGGATGAGTTCCGCGGGAAGGCGGATGCGGGATTGCCGTGCGAGCAGCGAGTTGTCCGGGTCTTTGGTGAGCAGTTCGGGACGTGTATCGCTCGATTGACGGTAAGTGGCTGACGTGACGATCAGCCGGTGGAGTTTCTTCATGCTCCAGCCGTCATCCATGAAGCGTGTGGCGAGCCAATCGAGCAGTTCCGGGTGAGACGGCTTCTCGCCCGTGGTTCCGAAATCCTCGGAGGTGCGCACGATGCCGCGTCCGAACAACTCCTGCCAGGCGCGGTTCACGGTGACACGCGGCGTGAGCGGGTTGTTGCCGGCAACCAGCGACTCGGCGAGTTCCAGCCGTGTGGGCTTCCCGTTGCCCGGCAGCGGTGGAAGAATGTGCAGCCCGCCGGGCTCGACGGGCACACCCATGGCTTTGTAGTCGCCCTTGATGCGCGTGATGGAGCCGTGATAATCCGGTTCGGGCGCCATTGCCATGGCGAGAGTGAGCGGCGGGAGTTCCGCCTCGAGGGCCATGATCTTTTCCCGCGCTTCGCGGAGGCGGTCACGGATTTCCGGCTGGTGTCCGATGTCTGGTCCGGGCGTGGAGAGGAAATAATCGGTCAGGCGGCGCTGATCGCGAGGGGAGCGTGTCGAGGGGTCCGTCTTCAGTAACTTCTCGGCGCCGTCCACCATGGCGCGCATCGAGGTGATGGAGAAGTCCCATTCCAGGTTTTTGCCGGGGTTGGCGATGGCGAAGCGGAGCTTGTTTTCCCATTCCTTTTGAAGTTCGGGGACGTGATAGTAATCGAGGATATTGCCGCGCTGGCCCAGGTAATGGGGCATGGCGGCTTCGTAGCGCTCGCGTTCGCCGGCGAGCGGCGCTTCGATGGTGGTTTCATCGGCGGCGTCGAAGAAGGCGAAGAACTGATAGAACTCCTTGTTGGTGATGGGGTCGTACTTATGATCGTGGCACTGCGCGCAGCCGACGGTCAGGCCCAGCCAGGTGGTGCTCATGGTGTTGACCCGGTTGACCAACTGTTCGTAGCGCGCCTCGGCGCGGTCGACGCCGGCTTCACGATTGGTGAGAGTGTTTCGAAGGAAGCCCGTGGCCACCAACTGAGCGGTAGTGGGATGAGGAAGAAGATCGCCGGCGAGTTGGTCGATGGTGAACTCGGTGAACGGCATATCATTGTTGAGCGCGTTGATGACCCAGTTGCGGTAACGCCAGGCGAAGGGGCGCACCTGATCCTTCTCGTAGCCGTCGCTATCGGCGTAGTGGGCCAGGTCCAGCCAGGGACGGGCCCAGCGCTCGCCGTAATGTCTGGATTGGAGCAGGCGGCCGACGACGCGCTCATAGGCATCCGGCCGGGTATCGGAAAGGAAGGCGCTGACCTCTTCCGGAGTGGGCGGAAGACCCGTGAGATCGATGGTGACGCGCCGCAGCAGCGTCAGTTTGGGGGCTTCGGGGGACGGAGTGATTCCCTGTGATTCGAGCTTTGCGAGGATAAACGCGTCGATGGGGTTTCGCACCCAGGCTGCATTCTTTACCTTCGGAGGCGCCGGGCGGTGAACGGGAAGGAAGGACCAGTGTTCGAGCTTTACCGCGCCGGGATTGTAGCCAGCCGGGAACTTTGCTCCTTCGTCGATCCACGCTTTCAAGGTGGCGATTTCCTTTTCGGTGAGGGAGGCTCCGACGGGGGGCATGCGGAAACCGGGCTTGGCGCTGGAGACGCGCTCGATGAGCTTGCTGGCGGCACTGGAGCCGGGCGTGATGACGCGGAGGGCGGAGTCCGATTGATCGAGGCGCAGGCCGCTCATCTGCTGCTTAGCGCCGTGGCACATCTGGCAGCGGGTCTCGAGCAGCGGCGCCACGTCTTTGGAGAAATCGACGGAGGCATGTAAGAGGGGGACACATCCCAGCAGCATCCACAACCGAATCATGCCTGTTATTGTATCGCCCTTGTTATCCTGACAAATATGACTTTTTTGGTGGTTATGCTGGGCGTCTGTGTCTACGCGCAAGCCGCGGACCTGAGCGGCAAGTGGCTGGGCACGGTGACGGCAAGCGGCGTGGAACTGAGGCTGGCGCTGCACATCACCAAAAGCGATCAGGGCGGGTTCGGGGGAACGATGGACTCGCTCGATCAGAATGCAAACGGAATCCCGCTGGCGAATATCAAAGTAGAAGGAGACGCGGTCACCTTCGAAGTACCGCTGGTCAGGGCGTCTTTCGAAGGAAAGCTGGACGCGGCTGAGAAAGCGATTGCGGGCATTCTGCATCAGGGGCCGGCGAACATGGCGTTGACTTTCAAGCGAACGAACGCCATTCCTGTCCCCGCGCGTCCGCAGGAGCCGAAGAAGCCGTATCCCTACGATGAGGTGGAAGCGAGCTACGAGAATGCGGCGCAGAAGGTGCGGTTGGCGGGGACGCTGACTGTGCCGAAGGAAGGGAAGCCGGTTCCGGCGGTGCTTCTGATCAGCGGATCGGGGCCGCAGAACAGGGATGAAGAGTTGATGGGGCACAAGCCCTTCAAGCTGCTGGCCGATTACCTGACGCGGCGCGGGATTGCGGTGCTGCGGGTGGATGACCGCGGGATCGGCGGATCGAGCGGGAGCGTGATGAAATCGACGACGCTCGATTTTGCGACGGACGTGCTGGCGGGCATCGCGTATCTGAAGACACGGCCCGATGTGGACCCCGCGAGGATTGGGCTGCTCGGGCACAGCGAAGGGGCGGTCATCGCGCAGATTGCGGCGTCCGAGAGCAGGGACGTGAGCTTTATCGTGATGCTGGCGGGCACGGCGGTTCCCGGCGAGCAGGTGCTCTACGCGCAGAGCGAGGCGATCATGCGGGCGCAGGGCCTGAGTGAAATGATGATCGCCTCGAATCACGAGATGCAGAAGCGAATCTTCGAGGCGCTGCGCGCGCAGAAGGATGACCGGGCCGCCGCGGAGACGATCCAGGCGTTCGCCGGAGAGGTGGAGGCGCGGAGAGTGGCCAATCCCTGGTTCCGGCAGTTTCTCGAGTTGGATCCCGTCGCTTATCTTCGCAAGGTCACCTGCCCTGTGCTGGCGTTGGACGGGGACAAGGACACGCAGGTGCTGGCAAAGCAGAACCTGCCGGTGATCGCCAAGACGTTGGAAGAGGCCGGCAACCGGGACTACGCGATTGTCAAGCTGCCGCGATTGAACCACCTGTTCCAGACCGCGAACACCGGGCATCCGTCCGAGTACGCGAGAATAGAAGAGACGATGGCGCCGGTGGCGCTGGAATCGATTTCTCACTGGATTTTGATACATACCAATAAAGGCAACTGAATTTTCCATGTCGATATCTTTTTCTCCTTTGAATCCGCCGCGGCGGCTGTTGTTCGGCCCCGGTCCGACGATGGTGGAGCCGCGGGTTTACCAGGCGATGACGAAGCCGGTGGTGAGTCATCTGGATCCGTATTTCTTTGAGGTGGTGGAAGACTGCCGCAAACTGCTGCGGGCGGCTTTCGGGACGGCGAACGAGTTCACGCTGGCGATGTCGGGGACGGGCAGCGCCGGGATGCAGACGGCGGTGGCCAATTTTGTCGAGCCGGGGTCGAAGTATGCCGTGCTGGCGAACGGCTTTTTTTGCGACCGCCTGACGGAGATGGGGCGGCGGCAGGGGGCGAAGGTGGCGCGCCTCGAGAAGCCCTGGGGCGAGAGCTTCGAGGAAGCAGAGGCGGCGGAGTTCATCCGCAAGGAACGTCCGAACGTCGTGGCATTCGTGCAGGCGGAGACCTCGACCGGGGTATACCAGAGTTCGAAAACCATCTGCGAGGCGGCGCACGAAGTTGGCGCGCTGGTGATTGCGGATTGCGTAACGTCGCTGGGCGCGATGCCCGTGGATCTGGATGCGAACGGTATTGACATTGCTTACTCCTGTACGCAGAAGGGACTGAGTTGCCCTCCGGGGCTGGCGCCGGTGTCGGTGTCGGCGCGCGCGATGGACTGGCTTCGCAACAGGAAAACCACTCCCGCCGATTGGTATCTGGACCTGAAACTACTGGCGGATTACTACGAGGGAGCGCACCGCTACCACCATACGGCTCCCATCTCGCTGTTCTACGCCCTGAGGGAAGGGCTGCTCTCGATTGCCGGGGAGGGAATTGAGAAGCGGCAGATGCGGCACAGGAAAAGCCACGAAGCGTTTGTCGCGGGCTCCGGGGCGATGGGTCTCGAGATGCTGGTGAAGCCGGGACACCGCTTGTGGAATCTGAACACGCCGCGGGTGCCGGAAGGTATTGAGGACTTGAAAGTCCGGAAACGGCTGCTCGAGTGGGGCGACATCGAGATTCTGGGCGGATTCGGCCCGCTGGCGGGCAAGGTATTCCGCGTGGGCATCATGGGGCCGCTGGCGACGGAAGAGAACGTACTGCTGCTGGTCGAGGGCATGGAGAAGGCGCTGCGGGAAGAGGGCTTTTCTCCGAAGGGGAGCGGAGTGGAGGCGGTGAAGGCATACTACGCGGGGTAGATCCTCAGATCATTTCGCTGAGTAATTCCGGGCGCGGGTGGGGGATGACCACTTTGTTGACGAGCATCCCCTTGCGCCCGATGGCGCGGGCTCCGGCATCGACGGCGCTCGAAACAGCGGCGACGGTGCCGGTGCAGGTGGCGAACGCCTTGCCTCCGAGGGCCATGGCGAGGCGGACTTCGATGAGGCGGATGTTGGCGGTCTTGGCCATGGCGTCGGCTCCTTCGATGAGGGAGGCGACGGAGAAGGATTCGATGATGCCCAACGCCTCGAGATGTTCCACCTTGGTGAGACCGCTGATGGCTGGGAAGACGGATTCATGGACGTTGGGGATAAGGAACTTGTCGATGACGGAGAAGTCGCCGGAGGTGACTCCCGCGCCGACGGCGGATTCGACGGCAGCGACATCGCCGCGGACGAGGACCATATATTTGCCGGAACAGATGGTGCGGGCGAGGAGCAGTTCGACGTCCGCCGCTTTGAGCATGGCATCGGTTACTTGAAAGCCCGCGCCGATGCTGCTGAGCTCGATCATGCCGATGGAATTTCTTGCCGCCATATCTCGATTGCTTCCTTTGTGATGTGTTTCACCGTGCCGCCGATGCTGGAGTGCACGGTTGCCCCGAGGTCTTTATCGCCGACGCGGGCGATGGCTTGCGCGGCGCGGACTTTGGCGCCTTCCCGAACGATGGGAGAGGCAGGTTGGCCGGCATGCTGTTTGAGCTTGATGAGAACGCGCGAGGGCGCGGGCTCGATTGCGCCGAAGGGAGTCTCGCATTCGTAGTCCTCGACCTGAAGGCGCTGCCGGAGCATGGAGAGAGGGACGCGGCGGAACTCCTTCATGGGATGAACGCGGGGCGGGGTCTTCTGCACGAACTTGATCTGGGCGGCGCGGAGGCTGGTTTTGGCCTGGTCGCAAGCCTCTTTGGGGTATAGCTCTTCAGGACACGCATAGAGCGTGCAGATGCCGCAGGCGCAGCAGAGTTCGCCCCACTGATTCCAGTTGTTCGACCCGGTGAGGGTGAAGCCGAGGCTGCGCATGACCTTGTGCGGCTGGACTTCGTAGCCGAGGAGGAAGCGGGGGCAGAATTCGGTGCAGAAGGTGCATTGATCGCAGGCCGATTTGCCGATGCGGTTCATGGCCTCGAGAGGCCGGTCCTTGCGGGTGATGAGGTAGTGGCCGCGGGGTAAAACAATCAGGCCGCCGGTTGTTTTGGTGACGACGTCCTCGAGGTCAAAGGACAACGAGCCCATCATGATGCCGTTGACGAACAATCCGAAGTCAGGGACGGTGGCTCCGCCGGCATGCTCGATGAGTTCACGAAAGCTTGTGCCGACGGGGACCCAGAGGGACTGCGGATGGCGAACGGCTCCGGTGATGGTGAGGAATTTGCGGGTGACGGGGATGCCTGCTTTGGCCTGGCGGATGTTATAGAAGGTCTCGACGTTGTTGACGACGCAGCCGACCTGGAGGGGGATGCCGGCGGGAGGGATGAGGCGTCCGGTGGCGGAGTAGACCAATTCGTATTCGTCGCCGGACGGGTAGAAATCGCCAAGCAGGACCATCTCGATGCCGCGGGAGCGGGCTTCCGGTTCGATGGCGCGAATGGCGGCCTGATTCTTCTCCTTGAGACCGAACTTTCCTTTGGTTGCGCCGGTGGCTTCCATCATGAGGGACATGCCCTCGCAGATTTCGGCCGGATAGCGGCACATCAACTCGAAGTCCTTGTGCAGGAGGGGTTCGCATTCGGCTCCGTTGGCGAGGAGGTACTCGACTCGAGAGGCCGCTTTGACGCAAGTGGGGAAGCCCGCGCCGCCGGCGCCGACGACGCCCATTTCCTTGAGAAGTTCAGAGAGCATGAGGGGACTAGCCGTGTGTTTTGCGGAAGGCGGCAAGGCAGCGGGCGGCGGTGTCCATGGGTGGATAGTCACTGCCTTCCTGCTCGATGAGGTAGTACTCGATGCCGCCGCTTTTTTCGGCGGCTTCGAAGATCTTCTTCCACGGCGCGACGCCTTGGCCGAAGAGGACGCGGTAGCCTTTGCTCGAGTCGGAGGACCAGTCCTTGCAGTGCATGGAGACGATGCGGCCGGGGTGTTCGCGGATCCATTCGACGGGATCGGAGCCGGCCTCGATGCAGGTGCCGACGTCGAGTTGCAGGACGACATCCCTGGCGGTGTTCTGAGCGAGGACCTCCATGGGCCGGGTTCCGCTGATGGGGACAAATTCGGTCTTGTGGTTGTGATAGCCCGCGCGGAGGCCGGCGGATTTCATTTTTTCCGCGCCTTCATTGAGGCGCGCGGCCACGGCCTTCCAGCCATCGAGACCTTCGACCTTGCCGGAACTGGCCATGACGATGAGCCGGCTGCCGATGATGGAGTTGAGTTCAATGGCCTTGCCGATGTTGGCGGCATCGAAGTTTTTGGAGCTGTTGTGAGTGGAGTAGCAGCGGATTCCGAGATCATCGAGGAGTTTGCGGACTTCTTTGGCGTAGCCGGGGGTCCAATCGTAGTAAGGAGCGAAGAACTCGACGCCCTGATAGCCCATTTTGGCGACACCGCGCACGGTGCCCATGAGGTCCTTCTTCAACTCGTCGCGAACGGAGTAGAGTTCCAGGCCGACGGGGACCTTCTTCGAGCGGGCCATGGCCGCGGCAACGGCGGCGGAGCCAAGGAAAGAGCGGCGCGTGATGGAATGTAAGTGCCTCATCGTTAGCCAACCTAACACGGATCGCGTGAATCCCGCCACGGCGGAGATGCGCCGGGAGGAGGAGTGAGAGGGCCGGAGACGAAATACGTCAAAGCTGAGGGAGACAGGCCAGGAGGCCTGTTCAGACAGGCCAGGAGGCCTGTGCAGACAGGCCAGGAGGCCTGTGCAGACAGGCCAGGAGGCCTGTGCAGACAGGCCAGGAGGCCTGTTTCACCTTGATTTGCTAGCGCCAGTTCATGGCGAGATTGACGAACGTACGCACGGCGACGCCGCTGGGGCCTTTGGCGAGGAACGGCTTCGGGTCATCGAGCCAGGCGGTGCCGGCGATATCGAGGTGAATCCAGGGGGCGGGGTCAGCGAATTCCTTGAGGAACATGGCTGCGCTGACGGCTCCGCCCCACCGCCCGCCGATGTTGCCCATGTCGGCGAAGGCGCTCTTGAGGAGTTCCTTGTATTCGTCGTCGACGGGCATGGGCCACATCTTTTCACCTTCGGCGGTGGCGGAGGCGAGGAGATTGCCGCTGAAGGACTGGTCAGACGAGAAGACGCCGACGTTGATGTGGCCGAGGGCGACGACGATGGCTCCGGTCAACGTGGCGGCATCGACGAGATGGGTGCATCCGATACGCTTGGCGTATTCGAGGGCATCGGAGAGGATGAGGCGGCCTTCGGCGTCGGTATTGAGGACCTCGACTGTCTTTCCGGAGAGGGTGGTGACGATGTCGCCGGGGCGCTGCGCGCGGCTTCCGGGCATGTTTTCGACGGCGGGGACGATGGCGGTGACGGGGATGGGAGGCTTGAGTTGGGCGAGCGCGCGGATTGCGCCGAGGACCGCCGCCGAGCCGGCCATATCGTATTTCATTTTCTCCATGCCGTCGGCGGGCTTGATGGAGATTCCACCGGTATCGAAGGTGACGCCCTTGCCGACGAGGCCGAGGTTGACGGCTTGGGGTGAGGGGTTTTCCGGCTGGTAACGGATGACGATGAGAGCGGGCGGCTCCGCGCTGCCCTGAGCGACGCCGAGGAGCGCGCCCATGCCGAGCTGCTTCATGCGATCGGGGCCGAGCACCTCGCAATCGAGGCGGAATTCGGCGGCCATTTCCGTTGCGCGATTGGCGAGCAGCGTGGGTGTGAGGAGATTGGCCGGCTCATTGACGAGTTCGCGGGCGAAGTTCTGGCTTTCGGCGAGAATGCGGCCGCGGGCTGCTCCGGCGGCCACCTCCGAGGAGGCGCTGGCGACGAGGGAGAAGCTGTCGAGGGCGCCGTTCTTCTTTTCGCTCTTGTGGCGGTCGGGCTCGAAGTTGCCGAGGATGGCTCCTTCGACAGCGGCGGAAGCCATGGCGGCGGATTCGAGGTCGGCATCGAGCGCGAGGGCCATGTCCGCGCACTTTTTCGGTTTGAGGAAGCGGACGGCCGCTCCGGCGATCTTGCGCAGTTCCGCGGAGGTGAACTGGCTCTTGCTGCCGGCTCCGACGGCGAGGAGGCGCTGCGCCTGAAGCCCGGCGGGACGCGCGAGGAGCGCCATGTCGAGGAGTTTGCCGGTGAGTTCACCGCTGGAGGACAACTCACGGATCCATCCATTCGTGGCTTGGCCTGCTGCCGCGGCGGACGGGCCTTCCGCGTCTTCGAAGACCAAGACCACGAGGGCGGAAGCAGCGACCTGGTCCAACGGTTGATTGAGAACGTTAATATCCATGTGGAAGTCCAATTTTCCAGTCTAAACGAGAAGTGAGGATGAGGGCGCCTGTCTTCAGAATAGATTGTAGGGAATGGGAGGGTTGATCCGCGGGATTTGGCGCCGTTGAGGCGGGAGGCTTCGGCGCGAGTGAGTTTTCCTGGGGGTAGGGGGGCGGTGGCCTGGGGTTGGCCGGTTGGGAGGTTGTCCGGTATCCATAGTGCGCATGCAATCCCTTCTGGTGGTGATTGTTGCATGGGGTGGATGGGCGGCGGGGCTTGGAATTGTGGAAGTGGTTGATGGGGTGGGGTTTAGAAAAATGGACTTGCTTGTCACCGAGGGAGGGGCCGCTTCGGAAAGCGAACCGCACATCAGTTGAAGTCCGGGACCGCGCGGCAACGCCGGCCGGCTGCGCTGGAGCGCGAGAGTGGCGTGCCTGTCGATGATGCTGTCAGGAAACTGGGCTTGTGAGAAGCATTGAATTCGACCCTGGGTAGTTCCGGCCGTGTACGCTCATCGTAGCGGGAGATGCAGGCCGGGTGGGCTCGATGCGCCGTTGATGCGGAGTTGGATCTCGGGATTGGCGGGAGTGTTTTCGGGGAGCCAGAGGTTGATCTGGTAGAGGCCGGCGAACTGCGGGGCGGCGCCGGCGTAGCGGATGCGGTCGTTGGGGACGGGTGATCCATTGAGGAGAACCTGAAAATCGGGGCGGTGGAGGAGGGGAGCGGCTGCGCGGGCGAGTTGGCGGTAGGGAGTATCGGGGATGGTGGGGCCGAGTCCGGTGGCGTAGAGGACGATGTCCATTCCGGGGGCGGCTGGGGAGGCGTCGCTGATGATGGCGCCGTCGAGGCGGGTGGCGATGACGGTTTCGGGGTCGAGGGCGAAGAGACCTGGGGCGAGGGGGACCAGGCGGCACTCCACTTCGGGTCCCGCTCTTGCGTCGAGGGAGACGAGAATCCTGACGCTCGGTTTGTTTTGGAGGTTGCCGGGCACGAGGAAGTTGATCTGGGTTGGGGAGACGTACCAGATGGGGGCGGCAAGGCCGTCGACGAGGACGCGGACTCCAGTGCCGGGAAGGACAGTGGGCAGGAGGCCGCCGTCGAGGTCGGTTGATGCGATGGCGCGTTTGGTGTAGGCCAACTCCTTGCCGTAGATGGAAGCGAACGCGTTGGGAGCGAGGATGGGGAGCCCTGTGGCGGCGTGTACCACGGTGGCGGCCGAATATTGGGGCGCGAAGCGCTCGCCGCAGCAGAAGGCGAGCCAGAAGAAGATCCACGGGAGCACTACACAAAGAAGGTGGGCTTGGAGGGCCCACCTTCTCAGGGGAAGTGGCGGCTAGCGTGCGACCGAGAGGAAGACGTTGGCGGCGCTGCGGACGCCGCCGGTTTCGGCGACGAGGGCGTAATCGCCGTCGGGGAGACCGCTGGGGATGGTGATGTTGAACTGGTAGATGCCGGCCGAGACGAGGTTGCCCTTGCCGGGGAAGTCGACCACGGTTTCGCCGAGGCGGATGGTGGGTTTGTCCTCGAGGCCGGGAGCGCCGGAAACGATGCGGTCCGTGGGCACCTCGGGATCGGTATCTCCGAATCCTGTACCAAAGATCTGGATGGTTTCGCCGGGGCGTGCGGCGCGACGCACCCTGGAATCGACGCCCACCTTTCCGAGCAGAGTGCCGTCGAGCGCCACGGCGGTGACGAACAGGCGGTCGTTCTGAGCAAAGGGAGTGTAGAAGGCAGGGGAAGCCTCGACGCGCTTGACGGTGAAGGGAGGGCTGTCGCCTGACGGCGTTGTGACCACGACGGTGACGTCGCCATAGTCGTCATCGAGGGGCGCGAGAGCGTTGATTTGCGCTGGGCTCACAAAATAGATGGGGGCAGGCTTGTTGTTGATCTTCACGCTCACTCCCGAGAGTTCCGTAGGCAGGGAAGCGCCGGTGATGGCGTCATCCCAAGTGCGTGTCGTGGTGGCAAAGTTCTGGCCCACGATGGCGATCCAGGTATTGGAGGAGATGCCGTTGGCGATGGAGAAGTTGAAGGCGTCAGCGATGCCGCCGGAGGAGATGGCCGGCTTTGCGCCGGCGGCAACGGGGCTGATGGTGAGGTTCGTGGTGTAGATGAAATCGCCGCTATTGGTGCCGTCGTTGTTGGCGGCGTTACCGGCGGCATAGAAGATGATGGGGCCGACGTCACTGTCGGGGGGAGTCCATTGAATTTCGAAGGTGCGGCCGGCGCGCTGGCCGGGGTTGGTGGCGTTGACGCGATGTTCGGCGAATTCGACGGCGTCGGCGGGGCAAGGGGCTTCGGCCGTTCCGCTGAGCCCGCAGCGGACGCGGATGTTATCGTCGGGAGTAAGCGTGCCCGCTTTTTTGGTCTGGTCGCTTTGAATTCGCGCAGTTAATTGGAATCCCCAGCGCATCTGGTCAGGATGCTCGACTCTCACCTGGATGGTTTGCCTGACTCCCGGAGTATAGTTCGCGGCGGTGATGAAGACACGGCCGGGTCCGGTGTTTACGGGATTGCTGCGATGGCAGGCGGTGCAATTGAGCCCGCCGTCGACGGGCGCGCCGGTGCGCGCCTGTGGAGGTCCCGAGGAGAAAGCAAACATGAGCACTGGCGCTGCGGCCAGGCCACCGAGAAGAAGCATCCTGACGTTACGAATCACATCTCACCTCTTTATTGGGATGTAAACGTTGGCCGAACTGGTCACGCCTCCGGTTTCCGCGATGAGCGGATATTCCCCGTCCGCAAGCGTGTCCGGAACGGTCACGTTGAATTGATATAGCCCCGCGGCCACGAGATTTCCCGTGCCCGCGAATGTTGCCACGGTTTCCCCGAACCGGATGCGCACCGGGGTGGTAATGGCCGGAGCTCCCGAGACAATCTGGTTCGTGGGGGCCACCGGATTGGTTGCTCCGAATCCGGTGCCGAAGATAAGTAAGACTTCACCTGGTTTGGCGGCGCGCGTGACGCGCGGGTCGCCGGCTCCCACCTTGCCGACGTAGGCGCCATCGAGGGCGACGGCAGTGACGTAGAGCTTGCTGCCGTCTCTTCCGAGGGTGTAGAAGGCCGGGTTGACAGCGGCGGCCTGGATGGTGAGCGGGTCACTGGAGCCGGAGGAGTTCGTCACCACGACCTGAACCGGTCCCGCGCCGATGTCGTTGGGGGCGAGAACATTGATCTGGCTGTCGTTAAAGAAGTAGATGGTGGCGGGTTTACCGTTGATGGCGACGCTGAGGCCGTCGAGGGTTGTGGGGAGGGTGATGCCCTGGATGGCGGTATCCCAGGTTTTCAGAGTTCCGGCGGGGGCGAAGTTTTTGCCGTAGATGGCGGTCCATGCGCTGGGGGCCACGCCGGGCGTGCCGGTGAAAGCTTCACCGACGCCGCCTGACAAGATTGCGGGCGGGTCGACGCTGGAAGCCGGCGTCAGGGTGTAGTGCGCGGTGTAGATATGATCGCCGGTGTTGTTGGCATCGCCGTTTGCGGCGTTGCCCGCGACGTAGACTTCCACGTTGCCGGCGTTGGCCTGCGGAGGAGTCCATTCGAAGGTGAACGTGTTGGCGGTGTTGGGGCGGGTGTGTTCGATGAATTCCACTTGAATGCGGGCTGAACATCCAGATGGCGGCCTGGGATCGAGCGTAACGCCGTCACAAGAGACCTGGGTAGCGTTGGAGAGATTGGTGAACGTTCCGGCCTGGTCCGCGATGGGATTGCCGGCAAGGCGCGCCGTTGCCTGGAAACCGTAGCGCCGCGCAGCCGAGTCCGTAATGGACACTGTCCACTGCTGTTTCACACCGGGACTGTAGTTGAGGCCATTGGGAAAGGTGATGGCAACGCTGCCGCCGCCTCCGTTGAGCGGGGTTCCGACGTGGCAGCCGAGTTGGTTGCAGGTCTGGTCGCCGGGCGCGCCGGTGTTCCTCGGGTCGGGGCCTGTGCTGTAGGCGTAGAGGAGGATGGGAACGGCGACAGCCAGAGCGCAAAATTTGCCCGCCGAGATTTTCTGATTCTTCGAAAGGGACATGTAGTCTTTTTCCTAACCGGGATAACCGGGGGAAGGAAAGAATTCCTCAAACAACATGTCTGCTTAGACAGGATTTCCACTCGCCCCGGAACACCCAAGATTGTTGTAGGTAGATGGATAGAGCCCTACCTTAATGGAGATAAACACCGGAGGCGGATATTGGTTTCTCGAAAGGACTGTCGAGGTTCACCCGCGGCGAGGAAGAAGGCTCTCGCGGAACGCGCGGAGATCGCAGAGTTTTTTTCTGATGCCTGGCTTGGGAGGAGGGCCGGATGAATCAGGTGGCGCCGTGTTGCGCCGCGTGAGGCTTGTTGAGGCAACAACGCTTGAACTTGAGTCCGGAGCCGCAGGGGCAGGGTTCATTGCGGCCGGGGCGAGGGGTGGGGCGGGCAGGTTGTGTTTGCTGTTCGGAAGTGTTCGGTTGTGTGCCGAATTGCTTTCGGCCGGCGGGTGGGGGAGTTTCTTCCGATTCGGAAGGGCGAGTTTCAAAGCGGGCAAGTTCGGCTTCGACGATGTGATCGAGGACGGTTTGGGCAAAGCGAGTCTGGCGGTGGGAGAACTCGAGTTGGGCGAGGTTTTCGAGCGCCGCCTCCTCGTCGGGGTGGTTGATCTTTTCGGGTAGATGCCAGCCCTGGTCGGGGAAGTGGGGGCGATTGAGGACGGCGAGGGCGGCTTTGAGGCGAACGGAGGCGTGGACGGAGGGATCGTCGAGGAGGGAGTCGAGGGTGTTGATGGCTTTGGCGGAGAGGTCGCGGATGCGGTCGCGGAGAGTGGCGACGT
>WBZR01001309.1_pt1 | contig 31891 bp, 24 predicted proteins | sample 5204231 | NCBI WGS metagenome assembly WBZR01 (sample SAMN12412403, study PRJNA552823) | activated sludge metagenome | isolation source: activated sludge from anammox sidestream of wastewater treatment plant... | place: USA: Virginia | collected 2017-08 | reverse complement strand
AACACCCGATAAATCGACGAACAAATTGCATAAACCAGCAACCACAGACGCTGGCTGATCGGCGGCAGCGGGCGCTGCAGTTTGACCCGGAACACATGGCGCTTGATCAACCCCAGGGCATACTCGCTGCTCTTTTGCTGAAGGTTGGGGATTTCCAGCCAGTCTGACAGCATGTAATAACCGTCATACCGCAAAAGCGGGTTGGCATTGAACAGCAACGTCGAGATGCTGGCCACCATCATTGAGTTGAACGCGAGCTGGGCGATGGCTGAATTACTGTCCTTGGTGATCACCCAGATCGCCGCCATGAAACTGGCGAAAAACAACTCGAAAATCATCCCGGCCGCGCCCACGAACAGGCGATGCCATTTGTTGCGAAAACTCCAGGCCGATGAGGCATCGACATAGGGCGTTGGAATCAACACCAGCAGCATAATGCCCATCTCGTGACATTCGCCCCCGAAACGTCGCGTGGAAAATGCGTGACCTAATTCGTGTATGAATTTGGTCAGAACAAACATGCCCCACAGGGGTATCCAGTTGGTTACGGCAAACGTATCAGATCCGTAGGAAAGCAGTTGATCCGTATGCGGAGCAATCAGGGCAACGGCGGCGGTGATAACGATGATCCAGAGAATCGCCCCGGCCTTGCTTAAAAGTCGGCCAACAACCGGCATCCAGCGCTGAAGAAATTGATCGGGATCCCACAGCGGAAAGCGTGGGAACAACGCACTCATCATCCGCTGCTGCCACTGCTGTTTGACCAGTTGCTTATGACGGCGCAGCAGCACCTGGGCATCAGGCGTGATGTTGGCTTCGACAAGATTCGCCGCCCATAACTGGCTGATCAGTTGGATCACTTCCGGCTGGGTCGGGGCGGCATCGGCATATTGTCCCCCCACCTGCTCCCACGCCTGGGCGATGGTACGCTGGCCATCGAGCAGCGCCACAAAGTGATAGGCGGAGTCGGACAGGCGGTGATACTGATTACCGGCAGGATCGCGCACCACATACCAGCGTTCGCCGCGATAAAACTGGCGCGTAATCTGCGCCGCCGGGCGCAGACGCACCTTCAAGTCCGCGATGCGGTACCACGATTCAGAAAAAGTCGGACGGATAGCCAGTGTCATTGCAAAATCATCGCCAACAGTGTCAATCGTCGGGAATATCGCCCGCCCCCACCAGCGCCGAGAAACAATTTTACCCTGCCGTTGCGAAGATCATCTTCGGCGCGCGTCCGGCCGGGCGACTCAGTTTTTACAACCAGAATTTCAACTGAATCCACTCAACCAGCCGGTGTGTCCAGTGATAAACCAGCGGACGTTTTTCAATCTCAACGCGGGCTTCGCCGCTGCGCCCCGGCGCCCAGCTACCATCCTCTTTTTGCATGGTGGCGTAAACCTTGAATACATTGTCGCCCCCACCAGGGCTCGGTTCGCCCACCGGAACGACGCGCGTAACCACGAATGGATATTCCTGATTCGGCAGCGAAGTCGTCGCCAGGTAGCCCTTCTGACCAACCTTGACTTGCTGAATGTCGCGCTCCGCCACTTCCAGCTCGGCTTCCAGGGGCGTCTGCTGACCGATCTCAAACATCACATCACCCATCTTGACCGGCGAACCGATCTTATCCTTCAGATCGCCGCGCAGAACTTCGCCGTCAATCGGGGCGGTGATGGTATGCTTGTCGATCTGCCGCTGAAAATAATCCATCTTGATCAGCGCCAGCTTGCGTCGTTCCATCGCCAGATCAGCATCGGCCTGTTTGGCCTGATTCCGGGCGGCGTTGGCTTCGATCAGGTAGGCGTTGGCCTGGGTCTGGGCTTCATATTTCTGGGCTTCCAGCTCCGTCACCTTGAGCTTGGCCAGCACCTGACCGGCTGTCACCTTATCACCCGGGCGCACAAAATATTCTGAAATATACCCCTCCACCGGCGCAGCGACATCACGCTTGACCAGCGGGACAAAATTGAACGGGGCACTGACCTTGTACATCGGCGAATAGATGCAGATAAAAATCAGCGCCAGCACAACCGCGCCAACGATCACCTTGGTGATCATGTATTTGGGGCCAACCGTCGCATGGCCAAGGTTTTTCAAACTCAAACCGGCTTTGGTGATCAGCCAGCGATCATTCTGATAGCGATCCCACAACGACGGCGCAACCAGATCCGCAGCCACCGACAAGGCCGCCGCGGCATCCTCATCAAGGTTGACCGATGGATCAAACTCCAGCGTCATAATCCCGACGACTTCACTTTTACGCCGCAACGGCAGGGAAATAATCGCCTGGCCGCCATTCATGCGCGACAGCGCCTGCGCCTGACGGGTAACGGTGGCACTGCCTTCGGCACTGGGATGAAACCGGACCAGTTGTTCCTGATCCAGACATTCATCCATCACATGCTCGAGCTGAACCACCAGCTCCTGTTTCTTATCAAACTTTTCGGTATGGCTGATCGCCTTAAGCCTGACATTTTCCCCCTTCAACCAACCGATGGACACGCGGTTGGCGCCGGTTCGCTGCGCCATTTCATTGCACAAACCCGCCGCCGCTGCCTGGAAACCATCGCTGTCCGCCACCGAGTTGACCAGTTGCAGTGCCCGTGTCTGACGCTGAATGGTGTGCTTGGTCGTTTCGTTCTGACGCCGCATGCCGTACAGCTCGAAATATCCCGCGACCAGTTGCATACTCATCAGGCGCTGACGGGCGCGCTCATCATCGGCGCAGCGCGTAATCGCGGCTGTCACCGCCACGGAACTGCCTTCGCTTTTCAACAGGGTAATCAGGCAGAACTGACGCTCAGGGCCTGCCTCTTCCGGCACGGAAATTTCCACCGCCCCGTCCTTATCCTGCTCGACGCACGCGACAATCAACTCCTTGAACGCTTCCAGCGCCTGCTGACGAACATCATCGGAGCTGTCATCCGGCCGCATGTGTGCAATCGGGCGCAAACTGAACGGCAGCACCTGCCCCTGCGGGCCTTTGCTGGTCTGGTTGCGTTCAATGACAAAGGCTGCTGCTTCCGTGCCCACGACACTGACCGCCTGCGTGGTCAGCAGATCGTTGATGAACCCGGGCAGTGAGTCCTGCGCCGCGGTCAGGCGCGCCACCAGTTGCGAGCGCGATGCCTTGGTCGGCGTGGTGCGGATCACTTCGCCGGAGGAACCCTGATTGGTTTGAGATTCGACAACTTGAGAAGAACTCATGGCTAACTACCTTCTCATTTTCCAGCTTCGCTAACGGCTGCTGGCAATTCAATAATCATCTGCAGCCCCGACGGACGATTTTCCGGATTGGGCAGTTCCAACCGCACCAGGCGCTTATCGCTGGCGGCATCAACAACCGGCGAAATAAAGATCACCTTGGCTGGCTTGGCCTGTTCGGGCGTTTGATCGTGGTATCGTACCGGCAGAGTCTGAATCTTTTCCATCGCCGCCGCTTGCGCTGAAGGCAGACTCACCTCGATCCACAACGGATCATTACTCACCACCACCGCCGCCGGTTCGCGTGGATCAACGATTTCACCCGGATGCACATCGATTTTGGCCACCACACCATCCAGCGGCGAATCAACCCGCATCAAATCGATCTGACGCAACTGCTTGTCACGTTCAACCTTTTTCTTGTTCAGCTCCTCGCGGGCCTGACGAACTTTCACATCACTGATATCGGCTTCGACCTTGGCCCGCAGATATTCCGTTTCGCTGGCGGCCCGCTTCTGATAAAGCTCCGACACCCGCCGCAATTCGACCTTCGCCTGTTCCAGCCCCTTTTCGGCTGCTTCGACCAGCAATTCGCTGCTGGCCTCGATATCCAGAATTTCCAGCGTTTTGCGCTCCACCGTATCATCAAGCTGAATCAGTGTGTCTCCCTTGGAGACGTGCTGACCTTCCGTCACAGGAATGCTGGCCACAATACCGGTAATGACAAACGAACGCTTGGACTCCTGCGATGGCTTGGTGATACCAATCTCCTCACCCGACCCGCTTTGCCCATAGACGGTCAGACCCGACATTAGAACGCTGGCAATCGCGATTATACAGATTCTTGCCTTACATTTCACGCGACAGACTCCTGATCAAAACCCTGCTGCAATTTTATGTTGAAGGATATACCCTTGCTCACAGGCTGGAGCAAGCGTGCGCCAAGGCCATTTATATCGGACGTTGCCAGCAAATGACAACCTGAACAATAAAATAGACCCCGCCGACAACGGCGCTATCTATGAACGATTATCGGCAAAGCGAAGCCCGTTCAAGGAAGTTTACGATGGCTGGGTCTGATCAGTTCGCCGAATTTTTACTTTTTTGTGAGTTGATCGAGAAACTCCCCGAGAAGCCGAATTTTTCATATATTTGTTCAATTGTCTCACCTCGAGATGATCTATCGTTAAAACCGCAATACTTTCAAACCAGACCGAACTCTGTCGTATAGCATTGCCAAAAACGGCAGGTGCAAACTGGCGACTGTCGAAATGACATGCGATTGCGCGCTGATCCCTGCTTGCTGTATGCATATAAATCTTTATTTATCAGGCACTTAAAAATGAAGAAAAAGTTGTTCGGCAACGGCATCAATTTTGCCTTGGATACTTCACAACGATTTATATTGAGTGTCTGCACGTTTAATTTAATTTTGAAGTCAAGGAGTTAAAAATGGCAAAAATCATCGGTATCGACTTGGGAACGACCAACAGCGTGGTGGCGATCATGGAAGGCGACCAGCCCAAAGTGCTGATCAACAGTCAAGGTTCGCGACTGACCTCGTCGGTCGTTGGCTTCACCGAAAAAGGGGAGCGTCTGGTTGGTCAGACCGCCAAACATCAGCAGGTGACCAACCCCAAGAACACCGTTTTCAGCATCAAGCGCTTCGTGGGCCGCCGTCACAATGAAGTGGCGCAGGAAGAAAAGATGGTTCCGTACGAAATTCTCGGCGGTCCCAATGATTATGTGAAGGTGAAAGCGCGCGGCAAGGAATATACGCCGGAAGAGATCAGCAGCTTTATTCTGCAGGATCTGAAAAAGACCGCTGAAGACTACCTCGGTGAAAAAGTGACCGAAGCGGTGATTACCGTTCCGGCCTACTTCAACGACGCCCAGCGCCAAGCCACCAAAAACGCCGGTGAAATCGCCGGTCTGAAAGTCTTGCGCGTGCTGCCGGAACCAACCGCTGCCGCCCTGGCGTATGGTCTGGATAAAAAGAAAAATGAAAAAATCTGCGTCTTCGACCTCGGTGGCGGTACGTTCGACGTATCGGTGCTGGATGTCGGCGACGGCGTGTTTGAAGTGCTGAGCATCAATGGTGATACCCATCTGGGCGGTGACGACTTCGATGAGGAGTTGATCAACTACCTGGCGGAGGAATTCCGCAAGCAGGAAGGAATCGACCTGCGCAAAGATCCAATGGCGCTTCAGCGTCTGAAGGAAGCAGCGGAAAAGGCCAAAATCGAGTTGTCGGGCGCGCAGGAGACCACCATCAATCTGCCGTTTATCACGGCCGATCAAAATGGGCCTAAGCACCTGCAAATGACGCTGACCCGCGCCAAATTCGAGCAGTTGATTGATCGCCTGGTCAACAAGTGCCGCCAGCCTCTGCTTGATGCCCTGAAAGACGCCAACCTGAAACCTGATCAGATCGATGAAGTTGTGCTGGTCGGCGGTTCCACCCGCGTGCCGGTGGTTCAGCGGATGGTCAAAGATCTGTTCGGCGGCAAGGAACCCAACAAGAGCGTCAACCCCGATGAAGTGGTCGCCATTGGCGCTGCCATTCAGGGCGCCATCGCCAAGGGGGATGTGAAGGATATTCTGGTTCTCGACGCCACCCCGCTTTCGCTGGGCGTGGAGACCTACGGCGGCGTGATGACGGTGCTGATCCCGCGTAACACCACCATCCCCACCAGCAAGAAGGAAACCTTCTCCACCGCCAGCGACAACCAGAACGCGGTGACGATCAACGTCCTGCAGGGCGAGCGCGAGTTTGCCCGCGACAACCGCCTGCTGGGTACGTTCAACCTGACGGATATTCCCGCTGCCCCGCGCGGCGTGCCGCAGATCGAGGTGGAGTTCAATATCGATGTCAACGGCATTCTCAATGTCAAAGCCAAGGACCTTGGCACGAGCAAGGAAGCCAAGATCGAGATTCAGAACTCCGGCGGTCTGTCCAAGGATGAAATCGAGAAGATGAAACAGGACGCCGAAGCGCACGCCGCTGACGACAAGAAGCGCCGCGAGCTGGTCGATCTGAAAAACCAGGGCGACGCCCTTGTCTATCAGACCGAAAAACAGATGAAGGAACATGGCGAAAAGGTTCCGGCTGATGTGCGCGGCCAGATTGAAAGTGCTGTCAACAGCCTCAAGGATGCGCTCAAGGGTGACGACGGCGATGCCATCAAGAAGACGATCGAATCGCTGAATGCCGTTCAGCACAAGCTGGCTGAGGAAATTTACAAAAACACCGCCGCCAGCGGTGCCCAGGCCGGCCAGGCGACGGCTGATACTCAGTCAGCCGATCAGTCGTCCAGTACCAAGAAGGACGAGGACGTGATTGATGCGGAATACGAGGTCAAGGATAACAAGTAACCCGTTTTGACCGCCCGACCGATGCAGCATCGGTTCGCAACGCTCACTGAATCCAAAAGCCCACACACGATCAAACGTGCGTGGGTTTTTCTTTGGCCGGACAATAAGTGCCTTCTTGGTTGGTTGGTTGGTTGGTTGGTTGGTTGGTTGGTTGGTTGGTTGGTTGGTTGGTTGGTTGGTTGATTGGTCAACCGATGTGTTGCGCAAACGACTGGGGCACGCTGTTGCGTCAGCCAATCGTTGCCGTGCATTGAATCTTTGTCTTTAACCGCGACCCGAACCCGAACGCAGCGCCAGATAGCTGTTGCGCAGTTTGGCACTGGTCTGCGCCAATTTTTCGTTGATGCTCAGCGCTTCTGCCGGTCGCTGTGCCGCCGAATCAGGCTGGTTGCCGGGTTTGGATACTGTCGTTGACGCTTCGGTCTGTTGTGGAGGCTCTGAAGCTTTCATCGCCGCTTGCGTCGTCTGCTCGGCCGGCTCATGGGGTACCGCCGATGATAACTGACTGTCAGAGTCATCCACATCGCCTGTTGGCTGGATCAGCATTTGCGCTGTCTCTGTCGCAGTGTCGGGCGTATCTGCGGCCTGTTCGCATTCACACGCCAGCCCATCGGCAGAAGCTACGGCAGATTCTTCAACAACCGCGGCTAATGGCGGATCAACTGAATTGTCTTGCCCGGATGTCAACTCCGCCGCCGGCTCGACAGGTTGTTCAACTGGCTCAATTGGCATGTCGGCCAGGTGCTCATTCTCGTTCCCGGCATTGGTTGATGAATAATCCAGCGCTGGCGATGCAATTGCCGGTGGCGGATAATCAGCTTGGCTTACGCGCTCATCCACCTCAAACGGTGTATCCGCCAGTTCATCGTTTGCCACAACATCGCCATAGGCTGGCGATTCTGAATTAAACAGCGACCGCGATTGCAGCGGCAGCGTCGATGAATCAGGAAAATCCGGGGACTCGTAAGCGCTGGCGTGGGGGAATGAGTCGGATGATTCCGGCGATTCAGCCTGCCCTGATAAACCCGCCGGTTGGGTCAACTGCGCCGGGTCTGAAATACCGGTTCGTCCAGTCTGTTCCATCTGCTCGGCCGGTTTGACTCGCTGGGATGATTTGCGATCTGCACCAGGCACTACGGCTGGTTCTGCTGCGGGTGAAAAATCATTCATCGCAGCGGCCTGCGTCGATTCTTCCTGCTCCAGCACCTGATGCTCACCCAGCGCCAGACCCTCGGCAAAATGATGTTGGCGTGAATCGGGATTGATTTCGTTGATCATCGTACCGATCAGGTTGGCTCCCACCGCCATCAGCCCCTGACGCGCCATTTCCGCCAGCTTGCGCTGGGCACGATCCGCCTGCAAAACCAGCACGGTGGCATCGCACCACGCGGCGATAATCCGCGCATCGGGCGTGTCAGCCAGGGCCGGTGCATCAACCACCACATAATCAAATCGGCTGGCCATGTCCCCCAACAGATCGCTGAAATCCTGGCTATTGAGCATCCCAGCCGGATCGGCTTCAGTCATGCCGCTGGGCAGCAATTCAAGATTGACCACTGCTGTCTTGATTATGGCTGACTGCGCATCGGCACCCATCAATACTTCACACAGACCCGGGCTGCTGGTCAGACTGAAAATTCGATGCATGAACGGCATGCGCAAATTGGCGTCGATCAGCAAAACATGATTGCCTGCCCGCGCCAGCGCAATCGCCAGATTAGCTGCCACCGTGCTCTTGCCGTCGCCAGCCAACGGTGAGGCAACCAGAATGGTCTTATGTTTTTCTTCACCCAGGGCATAGCGCACCGCCCCGCCGGCCTCGCCAAACGCCTGCGCCACCGGGCTGGCAGGATCGATATCCGTTTTCTGACCACGATGCGCCGGTGAACGCTCGCGACGCATGGCTGGGATCAACCCCAGCACCGGCAGCATCAGCGCCTGCTGCACCTCTTCCACGCTGCGCAGTTGCTGATTGCGCAACTGCATCACCAGACCCCCACCCAGACCCAGAACCAGCCCCGCTACCAGCCCCAAGCCCAGCGCCACAGGTATATTCGGCCACGACGGCTTATCCGCAACGGTGGCGGGGTTCAACACTGTCATGTTGAGCTGGCCGACACTCTGCACGGTAACCAGCTTGTTGTATTGGCTGGTCAGGTCGGCTGACAGTTTTTCCAGATCAGCCGCTTCATCATGAAGCTGGTCATACTCGTGCCGATGCCCCTGCATCGCCAGCAACTGCTTTTGCTGCTGATCGTACGAACTTTGCAGATCGGTTTCGCGCCGCTGCACCGCCAGCCAGTGTTCGCGCGCCGCCCCGACATAGGCAACAGACAATTCATCAATCCGACCCTGAATCGCCCTGATGATCGGATGGCCGGACATGTACTGCCGCCGTGCCTCAGCCAGCCGCTGCTGAAGATTGAACAGCTCTGACCGCAACGTGGCTTGATCCACCGCCGATGTCGGCATTCCTGCCAGACCGCCGGATTCGATCCGTGCCAGCAGCTCAGGATTATTGGCCAGCGAAGCCGCTGCCTCGGCATAGGCGCTTTTGGCGTTGATCGCCTCGACATGCGCCGTGGTCAGTGACTGGTAAAGATTCTCCAGCCGCTGGGCATCGAGACTATTACCCGTATCCGAAAAGGCATTGACCCCGAATTGCTCCTTGAGCGCCAACATCTGCTGCTTCTTCGTTTGCAGCTCCGCTGTCAATCGCGCCCGCTCGTTGGCCAGGGCATCCAGCGCCAGTTGATCCTTGCTTTTTTGAAAGGTGCGGTACGCCTCGATCACATTATTGACAATCGCCTGAGCCAGATTGGCATCGGCCGACGAAAACCGGACGCGCATGATGTCATCGTCGCGGCTCAGGTGAACATCAATCCCCTTTTGCATGACACTCAGCGCATCTTCATCGCCATTGAGCATCACCCCTGATTTTTCCATGTTATCCAGCGCCACGGCCAGCACCGCCGGAGACTGGATCACGCGCGCCTGGGTCGCCAGGAACTTTTCCCCCACCCCGGTCAGAACCGACGGTGTTTCATCGAGCAGTTGCGCACCATTACGCTGGAAATAAATCTCCGCCTGACTGGTATAAATCGGCGTAAAAAGCTGAACCGTCACCAGCGCCGTGACCAACCCCACAACCGCCATCGCCAGCGCCATCCAACGACAACGCCAGATCATCCCAGCCACCTGCGCCATGCGCGATGGACGGGCAGCAGCGGTTAAATCAAAACCCGGCATGGATGAGTGCAGGCGGCTGATAAAAAACTCCGTCGTGAACGCAACGACTCGTTACGAGCCTTTACTATACGTCCAAACGCCGCCAGCAACGATTGCAATCAAAACTATTGACAGGCTGGTCAGGGCAAAGCTACGCAAAATTAGGCGAAATATGCCGATTGATTGGCGCGGAAAGGATTTTCCGGCCCCGTAATCCCATCGGACAAGGCCCGATAATAAAAACCCTTCCAGGGACGAACAGCAACCGAAGTACAACGAGCCGGAAGCACACGAGCCGGAAGCGTTAGCGACGGACGAATGACCGCGCGCAAGAAACTGCCTGCCAAAGTTCTGGCAGGCAGTGCGGTTGACCTATCGATCGCTTGAAGTCGTTACCGATTCTCCCATATATAGACCGGCTCTTCTCCCGCCATCACCGTGGTCCACCCGTCCTTGACTTCTGCCGATTCACTGTGACGGGCATAAAGATCCGAGATGGTTGCCGTCGGGCTGGTGACAGCAACCCGGATTTTCACCGGCGCCAGCCACGGTTGCCAGGCTTTCCAGATATCCACATTGTCATTTTCCTGATAAGCCCAGACCAGGATGAAACGCCGCCCGTCTTTTTTGCCCACGCGAAACGCCATGGTCTTGATGTCCGCCGGGGCATCCACCACCTGGGCCTCCACAGGCTCAACCACGTGATAGTCCACTTTCCGAAAAGCGTCGCCCAGGACTGCCAGCGTCACCCATTTCAGGGATACCGAGCCCTCCCGATAAAATCCATAGTGCTGGTAGGTGAACGTCTTCTCGACGCCCAGACTCATCAGACGGACGACACCTGCAACAAATTCAGCAGCAGCCCGCTGTTCGCCGACCGAACGCCAGACTTTACCGACTTTCCACGGCTCCTTCGGATTGAAATCCGGGCTTGCCTCAGCCCGGCGGTTGAGTTCATCCTGCGGAATCAGTCGCCCATCCTCCCGTTCCACGGTCTTGATGCCCGATTCAGTGTTCCAGATCGGAAGATCAAAGCCGGCTTTGACCATCGGGTCATGCATCATCTTCCACTGCGTGTAAATGCTGTGTAACTTCGGGTTTTTGGAATAGGTGTGCAATCCACCATACCAGTGGCTGGAAATGGCGTCAGAGTACTTACACACACCGGCATCAATCAGACCGTTAATATACACCTGATGATTGCCGGGACTGACACCAATGCCCACCACCTTCGGCTTGCCGGGGGTGCGCTGCGCTTCCTCGTGGGCAATGCGCGTCATCTCCACCAACTGTTCATAGGTTCCGTTGTAGTTGGTCTTGGTATTACCTTCACTCCAGACGCCCATGCTGCTGATCAGCTCCGAGCCATCTGAATTGTAGCGATCCAGCAAAGCGCGGACATACATCCGCCAATCATTCATATCATCCGGAGGGATGGTGGTCGCCTCTTTAACGGTGCGGAAGCGCCACTGCTGCGCCTTTTCCGGGGAGACCGTCCATGCCGGCGCGGTATTGTCGGTGATATGCAGCTTGCCTCCTGCTTCCCTGACCTTGGCTGCCGTGGAATCCAGCTTGGACCAGTCATAGACCCCGCGGGCGGGGTTGGCTTCATACCAGTGCAGGAAGACGCGATAAACCTTGAAGCCAGGCAGGGGAATCTCACCGGTCGGCGAAACGGTCGTCAGATGGTGCGCCAGCGGCCAATCATCCGGAAGGTCCTTGGGCATCGCGGCTGGTCCGTACGCGATGGAGGTGCGAACCGTCTGTGTTCCGGGGATCGCAGTCCGACCCTGCGGAAATTGTTCGTCGATATCCTTTACGATCGACACATCCAGGCGATAAACCCCGTATTCCAGCTTGGGCGCATAGGTCAGGATTCGCGGACCGCCATCCGGAGACGGACAGGTCAAAAACGTGGTCAGTTCCTTGTTGGTCAACAGATCCAACTGCCGGACCCGAATGGTCCCATCCCATGAGCCTTTGGGGAGCAATGGTCGGTCGGTGCTGACCTCGATGGAAACCAGCGGCGGATGCTCAGGCGTGAAAACACCCACCGGCTGTTCTGGCGTCACCCGGATGGAAATCACCGCGTTGGCGGCAGTGGAACACAACAACATCAGGCAGGCAGCCAGCACGGCCAGCGTTTCATACTTATGCAAGGTTAAACTCCTTTAGTCTGAAAGAGGAATCCAATTCTTATCGAACTGTTGACCCCGACGGATCAAGCTCACGTGAAAATCAGCAAATAGCGCATTGGAGGTTTTCCCATGCGTCAGGTTGTCGATCTCCTGATCCGGCGACGAGGTATTCACATAGTTGACAAAGTTTCCCCAGCCGCTGGCGTCCACCAGCCCGCCGGGGTCCATGCGCAATTTCTCCCAGAGCAGCACCGATGCCGAGGGAACCCGCGCCAGGCGGTTGGGAAACCGGTACTGGTTGTCGTCTCCCGGCAAGGCCCATCCGCCGGTGGCGCCGCTACTGGCATAACAGAGTGTGTAGCTGTAGCTCGAGCCACCGCCGGTGATCGTGCGGACATCTGAAACGCCCGGGCGGTCGTACTTGCCCGGACACAGGAAGATACCGCCGCGGCCAATGACATAATTGCGCCAACGGTAATCATCCGGCACACTGGTGGGACGTTGATATCCAATGTACGGCGCCAGTTGCACCATCCAGCTCACCGAGCCGTACTTCAATTGCGCAGGAGGCCCGGGATCCAAGACAAGGCGCGGCGGGAAACAGCCGCGGTTGTCCTGCGAATACATCAACAGCACCTGGCCCACCTGGCGCATGTTCGAGGCGCAGGCCACTTTGATGGCTGATTGTCTGGCTTTGGTCAGCGCCGGAAGCAGGATCGCTATCAAGACGGCAATAATCCCCACGACAACCAGCAGCTCCACCAACGTGAAGCCCCCGGTATGCGCATGGATCTTGTAAACGGACTTGACAGCCATATCGTCCGCAGCCTCCGTGGCTTGAGTGACTGACTCTTAAAAACGCCTCGTCAGCGACCGTTACCGCCTACGCAGCAACGAAAGGCCGCCCAAGCCCAACAGGCCCAGTGCGGCCGGCTCGGGAATGGGATCCGCTTGAATTTCGTAGGTGTCAAAGCGGAAAGTCTTGGTTTTGTAGTTCGTGTACAAGCCGAAGGCCGTGATGTCGCCGGCCGGCAGATCGCTGCTCAACACGCTCCCCAGCGACATTGATGTGCCGGAGGTGAAATTCAAAATCTGCCAGTCGCTCGCATTGGTACTAAAGGTGAACGTCTTCAGCTCGGCTTTGGTTTTAAAATCGCCGGCGGCGCCTACAGCATTGGTTTGCGCAAATGTCTGCGTGCTGACGTACCAATCGCTGCCGATGCGGATCGCGACGCGATCTTCATCCGTCTTGATTTCATTGCCCTGATACCAACTGATCTGGGTCACTTCATTGGTGCTGCGATCCACGGTGTATTCATCGGTCCAGATGAAATATTTGACGCCATTCAATGGATTTGATCCGCCTGATCCGTTACTGGCATAGAAGAACCCGATGCTCTGGCTGCCACTGACAACAGGATTTGAGTTCACCGCTGGCAGATTGTCCGGCGCACCGGTCGCGGTATTGTGGACTAAAGTGTACCCGATCTGACCAGGCGTACTCGGCGTGGCGCTGTCTCCATAGTAACTTTGCCAGCCCGCCTGCCTGAAGCTTTTGTCCACCGGTTCAGTAGGGGTCGGCTGTGGAAATATCTCCCGATAGATCACGCCGGCGTGAACATTGCCCGCTGACATTGTCAGCGCAATACCCGCCAACAATCCGGTCATAGCCAAACGATTCATTTTCAGGCTCCTTTCAAAAAGTGCGTTTCGGTTCCAATGATCCGCCAGGACACACGTCCGGCGGCATGAACTTTGAACTGCTTGCCCCGCGCTCCAGACTTAGCGGCAGACATCGGCTGGGAATGGGTTCCCTGGGGGCTTCGATTTTTTGTATCAGCATTTCAACAGCGGCGCGGCCCAGGTCATATTCCGGCATGATTATCGTGTCCAATGCCATGCCACTCTCATCCGACAAGCGATTGTCATAGGTGACAATTGACAGGTCGCGCCCGACGCGCAAACCCAGCTTCGCCTCGGCCGCCAGCAGAATTGGCACGGCCGTCGATTTTGCGTATGCGACCACGGCCGTGGGACGATCGGACGCCTCCATCCATTGCCTGGAGAGCGCAATGCGTTCAGCCCGGTCGATCTTCGCTCCCGTCTCCGATTCAATCACCTGTGGCGACAACCCGGCTTGCTGCATCGCATCCAGATAGCCGTCTCGTCGATCCGAGGCGCTGAAATGTTCACCGCCCGAATAATTCGCCCAGGCGATCCGCCGATGACCCAACGACAGAAGATGTTCAGTCGCCTGACGTCCGGCTGCAAATTCGTCTGGATAGACCGCATCTGTCGGGCGCTTTGAGTTCATCCAGATCGACGGAATGTTGTATTGCTCGATCAAATCCACCATCGCCTGCGGGATCATCGCGTTGTAATTGATCAACAGCCCATCAGACGACCATTCCCGTAGAATTTTCGGGACAAACCCCTCATTGGTCAGCTTTTCATCCGGCAACCGCGCCACAGTCAGGCGTAAATCGCGCTCGGCCAAGCCGTCGTAAATCCCCATCAGTTCATTTTCAAACAGACTGCTGCGATGCGGCTCGGTGCTGAGCAACAGGCCAACGGCTCCCGTTCGTCCGCTGCGCATGGCCCGTGCCGATGCACTGGGGCGATACCCCAGCGCCTGCGCCGCTTGGGCGATCCGCTGGCGCGTTTCCGGACGATACAGGTGGCTTCGCCGCCCCAGCACATGCGACACTGTCGCCGGGGACACGCCTGCAACTTCCGCTATTTTTTCGACTGTGATCATTGCCTATTTATCTGCCAATGCCAACGCTGTGAAAGTAATATACGCCATTGGAATTCTTTGTCAAGACTTTTTTATTGAATCGAAAGAACTCGGACACTTTGTCCCCCTTGCGCTACTGAGCCTCTGCCGGGAGCTGATGAACGGAAGGGATTTTCCGGCCCCGTAATCCCATCGGACAAGGCCCGATAATAAAAAGCCTTTGTCCGGGTCGATTTCGACCAGGGCAAACGCAAGTAGGCGTCCGATAAGCAATCTCTTACGGGCCGCGACCGTCAGGGAGCGGGGATCGACTCAAAAACCGCTCCCTGACGGTCGCGGCTCGTTAATACATCGACCCTCGCGGGCTACTTGCGTTTGTCCTGCGATTCTGACTGACAAAGCAACCCTAAATTGGTTAATTCAATGAAATTACGGTATGGTTGGCGTTTACCCAATATCAGATATCGAGCTTAGCAAAATGTCAGGAGCAGGTGTTGTATGAGTATGGTGACGGTGCAAGTCTGGGACGCCACGGGTAATAAACGTCAGGAAGTTGAAATGCCGCTGGATGTGCCGGTTAATCGTATTCTGGCTGTATTATTGGAAAAATTGCGCTTTCCGCTTTCAGCGCCCGATGGTCAGCCATTGAGTTATAAATTTCATCATCGCGCCTCCGGTAAACAGTTGTTGGACGATCAGCGTCTGGCGGATGTTGGTGTCAAGGATGGCGATGTCCTGCGCCTTCAGCCGGAAATTACCGCGGGTTAGTTCCTCATTACCGCAGGCGACCCCGCCGCCCGCGGCTGATCCTCCGCCCGACCAACCGCCTCATCACCATGACCGAACCGACGATTCACATCTCCGCCCATGAAGCTGATGCCTCGCAGGACGACCGGTTTCATCGTTTTCGCCTGATCGGCTGGTGGGATCAAAACCGTCTGGCTGCGGCACGGGTGCTGGTCATCGGGGCCGGGGCGCTGGGCAATGAAATTGTCAAAAATCTGGCTCTGCTGGGCGTGGGCAATGTCCTGATTGCCGACATGGACCGGATCGAAAATTCCAATCTTTCCCGTTCGGTTCTGTACCGCCAGTCAGACAACGGTCAGCCCAAGGCATTGGTGGCGGCCCGTGCGGCGCAGTCGATTTACCCCGGTATGAAAACGCACGCCTTTGACGGCAACATTGTCTATGACCTGGGGTTGGGCGCATATCGCTGGGCGGATGTCATTATTGGCGGTCTGGATAACCGCGAGGCGCGGCTGGCGATTAATCGCGCCTGTTACAAGGTCAACCGGCCGTGGATCGATGGAGCCATCGAACAGATTCAGGGCACCGCCCGACTCTTTGCCCCGCCGCACGCCTGTTATGAATGCACCATGTCGCAAACCGACTGGCGGCTATTGCAGATGCGCCGGTCCTGCAATTTGCTCAGCCGATCAGAAATGCAGCTCGGCAAGACCCCGACAACACCGACCATCAGCTCGATCATCGCTGGTATCCAGTGTCAGGAAGCAGTGAAACTGTTGCACGGACTATCCACCATCGCCGGCAAGGGGATCGTGTTTGAAGGTCTCAGTGCTGATTGTTACACCATCGAATATCAGCGTAACAAAGACTGCCTCAGCCACGATCCGCTGGGTGACATAAAAGTGCTGGCGGAAAAAGCCGACACCATCACGCTCGGGCAACTGCTGGAACACGCCCGTGCGCTGCTGGGCGCCGATGCCCACTTGGAATTACCGCGTGATGTGCTGTCAAAACTGGTTTGCCCCCACTGTGGCACTCAGCAGGAGATTTTCTGCTCGCTGGGCAAGATCAAAACTGAGCAGGGTCAATGTCCGCAGTGCCATCAGATGCGCGATGTGCGTACATTCCACCGTATCAATGGCGATGAAACTTTTCTGGATCGAACGGTCGCCCAGATTGGCCTGCCACCCTTTGAAATCATCACCGCCCGCGCTGCCGATGGGCGCAGCATCGGGTTGGAACTGGGCGGCGACGCCCCGGCCGTTCTTGGTGAACTCCGGGCTGACGAACAGGAGCTGGATTGGACGTAAACGCTGCCAGCTTCGAGGAAGGCGACATTCGCGACATCAGCGCGATTCAAGCGCACGCCTGGCCGCTGCGCCAGTTGCGCCCCCTGCCGCGCCAGCGTCATGACGGATTTCAGGTCGTTCTGCAAAAACAGGCGCTGGATGCAATCCACGCACACGGTAAAAGTATCACCGACATTGAAATCGGCGGTTTTCTCATCGGCAACGTATTTCACGATCAGCACGGCCCGTTTCTGCACATCACCGCCTGCATCGAGGCGCGCCACGCCACCCATCACGCCGCCCAGGTCACCTTCACCAGCGCAACGTGGGACTGGGCGCACGAAGTATTGCAGAACAACTACCCTGACCAGCGCATTGTTGGCTGGTATCATACGCACCCCGGGTTCGGTGTATTCCTTTCCGGCATGGACTTGTTTATTCAGGATAATTTTTTCAACCTGCCCTGGCAGGTGGCGATGGTTTATGACCCGCTGGGCCACGATGAAGGGATTTTCGTCTGGCATAACGGCGTCAGTGAGCGCGCTGAGCACCTGGTTCATACGGGAGAATTTACCGACCCGGATCAAACCACCGTGCGTGATGGTGTCTCTGCCGGCGCGGCGGACAAGGCAACTGTTGCGACCAGTTCCGAACCTGTTGCCGACGATGACAGGATCAAAATGACCGTACCCGATGAAAATTGCAGCCAATCTTCAGATTCGACCGACCGGAAATGCAACTGGCTGAAGAAAGTAATACGGGCGATTGACCGTTTTCTTAATGGATAGATTTTTTTGATGGCTCAGAAGTTCTCCATTTCGTATGACGATGTAAATGATACGCGGGTTGATGAGCGCATTAAGCGTCAGGACGAGGCGACGCGCAGCTATCAACCCGCCGCACCGCCCGTTGCCAGCACGGCCCAGCGGCGCAAACGTGGTTTCTGGTATAATACCGCCGTCTATACCACTTTTTTCGGGCTGATCGGTGGTATAGCCGGTTGGGCATGCGGCGAGCTGCCGCGCCGGTTTATTCCCAATCATAAAGCCCAGTACGACGAACTGGTACAGGCCAGACAGATGATCGAACAGGCTGCAGAGCAAGGTCGATTACAACCCGCGCAGGCGCACAGCGCACTGGAACGCCTGGGGCATGCGGGCATGAAAAACCCGTACTACCAGATCGAACACAGCCAGCTCGACGATGCCCAGCGTGAACAAGCGCGCCAACAACTGACCGCGCGCAGTGCCCAGACCGAGTTGATTGCCAACATTTTTTTCTTCGCCGCCGCCGGTCTGATCGTGGCCACCGCCCTGGCTATTGCTGACGCGCTGGTTGAGCGCAACACCCGGGCGATGCTGATCAACGGTTCCGTGGGGGCGACCCTGGGTCTGCTTGGCGGTGCGGCTGCTGCACTGGTATTACGATGGATCCAAACACTGGCGACCAGTCACGATTCTCACGGGTTATCTGGCAATCTGGCGATTCAGCACATGATCGCGTGGGGAACCATGGGCCTGTTCCTGGCTGCGGCTCCGGGGCTGGTGATGCGCAATCGGCGCAAATTGACCATCGGACTGCTCGGAGGCGTGATCGGCGGTGTGTTGGGAGGTCTGATGTTTGAACCAATCGCCACCTGGGCGGGATATAATATCAGCCGGTTGCTGGCGATCAGTGCCATCGGAATGCTGACGGGTCTGGCGGTCGGTTTGATCGAGAATGTCGCCAAGCGCGGCTGGTTGAAAGTGACCGCCGGATTGATCGCAGGAAAACAGTTTGTACTTTATCGTAATCCGACGTACATCGGCAGCGCGCTGTCGTGCAGTATATATCTGTTCCGTGACCCAGCCGTTGGTCCGCGTCATGCTGCGATACATCTTGTTTCGGGAGGATTTGAAATTGAAAATCTGCCGCTGGGTACGCCGACATTGATTAACGCACGCCCGATCTCACGCCAGCGCCTGCGCGACGGCGATGAGATTCGTGTTGGCAGCACAACCCTGGTCTTTCACGAAAAGGCAGTCTGTTAATTCCCCCACACTATGCCTGTTCTACTGGTTCAATACGGTCAAACACGTTATGCCGGTCAGTTGACCGGCCGCGTGCTGATCGGTCGCAAGGAAATCTGCGCCATCGCGATTGCTGATCCAGCCATTTCACGTATTCATGCCTGGATCGAACCCAAAGACGGCCGGTGGCAGGTGGGCACGACCGGCGGCGTCAACGGCGTGCTGGTCAACGGTCAACCCATCGAACATGTACGACAACTCTCCGACCGCGACACGATCGACGCTGGCCCGGTGCGCATGATTTTCAGCCTGTTCGATAAAGTGCCGCGCGGCATCCAGGTCGTCACTTTTCGTCAGGCCAACGAAGGGGGCGATGCCAGTGGCCGGCTCGTGTTCTGTTCCTGCGGAACGCCGACGTGGGTAATCCATGGTCGAAGTCACCGCTGCGCTTTCTGCAGCGAGGTCATCGCGGCCACTCCGGCTCCGGTCGAGGTTCCAGAACCAGCTTCACCGGCAGCCCAAACGGCGCCTGCGACCGCAACCGCCCAACCGGCATCCAACCGCCCGGCAGCGCCAGCCACCACCACCTGCGGAATTTGTCAATGTGCGATTACCCGTGGTCAGGCGACTCATCAGTGCCCTGACTGTCACAGCCTGTTTCACCAGCAATGCTGGGTGGAAAACAAAGGCTGCTGCACCTACGGTTGCCCCCAGGTCGGTTGCCTGGATCAGCACTCGGATGAACCGGTTCGTCCGCCGTCTGCGCCAGTGTTTAATGAAGCCGCCGCCCCGCCGGTTGCGCCGTCGTATGATTACCTGCTGCTGACTGTCAGCGCCCTGGCCACGGTGCTGGGCCTGCTCGCCTTTGGCATCCCAGCCGCCGTCGTCGCCCTGATTATTGCGTGGTTGATGTGGCAGCGAAAATCGCAGTCATCAAAAATACTTCTGATTTCCCTGCTGCTTTGCCTGGCGGGAATCATCGGCGGGTTGGCTGCTTCGTATTACTGGTGGATGCGCTGAGCAAGCCCGCCAGTTATTTTCGGCGGGCAAGGCGGAAACATGATTGAATTTCGATGCAGTGGCTGCGGTAAGGCATACAGTGTTCCAGATAACCTTGCTGGACGCACCGCCCGCTGCAAGCAATGCCAAACCAGCCTTGTCGTGCCTTCCGCCTCGCCGACCGGTTCGTCAATTTCAGCTTCAACCGCTTGCGCCGCGCCGACAGCCGCGTCAGCGCCGATGTTGCCTCTGCGCACCCGCCGATTGGCCGCCGAAGCGCAACAGATGCAAGATGCTTTTGCCCAATCCAGTATGATTCACATTGATCCGATGCAGGGCAATCCGCCGGAGCGTTACCGCATCCGCTATCAGGTGCGTGGGCTGGAGATGAAGACCGGCCAGGCTTCGCCCGTGCCGCGCAATGAACATCTGGTCGAAATCGAATGCACCAGCGAATATCCACGCATCAGCCCGATCTGTCGGATTCTAACGCCGATTTTTCATCCCAATTTTGACGCCACCACCATCTGCGTGGGGGACCACTGGACGGCGGGCGAACGGCTGATCGATCTGGTGGTGCGAATCGGTGAGATGATCGCTTACCAGGCGTACAACATCAAAAGCCCGCTCAACGGTGAAGCGGCGATGTGGGCTGATCTGAATCAACCGCAGTTGCCCATCGATTCCCGTGATCTGCATGCGGAGCTGGGGATCGCGTAGGACATCTCAGCAAACCAGCATTGTGTGGAGCACGATGTGGCTTGCGCTTCGTCACCAGCCGCACGGTTATTGCTGCTTATTCTTTTTCATCAACCCGGCAACGATTGACGGGCACAACAACAAAACCAGCGGATGCGATACTTCCGCCTTGGCTGCCATCGGTTTGAGTTTTTTAAGCTGGGTGGGTTTAAGGTTCACCTTCCGCGCCAATTCCCGCACCAGTCGGGCGGGATTATGTTTTGCCCGCGTCGCCAGCGTCTTGCGCAAACGCACAATCCAAACCAGCAAAACCAGTGCACCGGCGATCAGGCCCAGGACCGCCAGAAACATCGTTACGTCCACCAGGCTGCCGGAGGATCCGGTTCCGCTGTCGCCCCGACCGCTCAGCCCGCGAAAAAAATCCTCCTGGCTCGCCTGCGCCACGGACACCAGCATCAACCCGACCGACAGCGCCATCATCATGCGTTTGTTCATTGGTCATCCATCAAGCGATTGCTCGCATTGCCTCCTCTTTGGCGGCGACGCGGTTCATCGGACCCAACTATCCAGCCTTGCGACTTTTATATTCCGCCACCATCTCCGCAATGCCGCGCAACAGCACAATGGCGTAGCGACGCACCTTCAGATCCTCATCGCCACGGGCAATTTTTCCCACCTGCGTCAGCAACTTCCAGAATCCGATCTGACGCAGCGCCCACATCGCGCTGATGCGATGCTCGGCTCGTTGATCCTCCAACATCAGTTGCAACTGCGACGAGGCGACGCCGACGTGCATCCGCGCCAGCGCCTTGATGGCATTGGCACGCTCGCGATTATGCGACTGGTGCGAACGGGCACGCGAGGTCAGCATGGGTATGTATTCCGCCTGCCGATGCGACTCCAGCACCTCAATGGCATTGGCACGAACGCGGGCATCCTGATCTGACAGAACACGTTCCAGCAGCACTTCATCAGGAAATGAGGCTGCTCCGCCCAATACCTGCACCGCCTTGCTGCGCAGGCGCGGATTGGAATCCTGACAAAGCTGGACAAGCTGCTGGCTCATTTCGCCAGCCAGCTCCAGCTCTTGCACAATCTGCATCGCCTTGATCCGCTGAAGCGATGAACCGCCGGACAGGCGTTTACTCAGCCGCCCCACGGCATCGGGCAGCAGTTTGACCATTGCCTTGCCGGCACTGCGTCGGGTGGTGCGATCCAGATAATCAAAACGCTGCCAGTAGCTGTCAAACCCCGATTGACCAATCGCCCGACTGACAACCCGGCGCACCAGCGTGTCGGAACCGGTCATCAGTTGCAGCAGCATATTTTCATAGTCCGGTGGTCGCCGCCGCGCAATCTCCCGCGCTGCCAGACGTACAATGCGTTCATCGGCGTCGCTGAGCATCTGGCGCAAAAGTTGCACCGAGGTGTTGCGCGGCCGGCTGGCAACCAGGCGCACCAACCGCAGTTTGGCGGAAAAATCAGATCGAATCCGCTCATAGACACAACCCAGCAGTTCATCCTGCAGCGCGTCATGCGCGCCTGAAACCCCGATCCACTGCCCCACCCGGCCGGCCTCGGCGGGTTCGCGGCGGGCCAAATCCTGCGTCAGCGTCTGATGATCCCACCATTTACCGCGCGTCACCTGGTGCATGCACAGTTGCAACTGATGATCCTTCAGCCAGTGGGTCTTGCGCAACAGCGCATCGAGAACCGGCGTTTCTTCGATATGTGAAAAAACAACACCGAAATGGCTGCGCAGACCACCATGACTGGCGCCGAGCAGAAAACTTTCCACATGCTCGCTGGCGGGTGGTTGCTGCAAGCGCCGCACCATGGGGCTTTGCCCGGCGTGTTTGGCTGACTGTAAAATCGCCAGCGTGCCCGAACCGGGCCAGTCACACAGCAACAGCGCCGCCCGTAAAAGTTCCGGACCATGACGACCCCGATGCGTATCCAGCGCGCGAACCACTGCCTGTTCGATTTCACGGCGATTTTCCATCACTTCGCGATAGACACGCTTACGCTGTTCCTCCTCCAGCTTTTGCAGATTGCGCGATTCCTGGGCAATCCAGCGCGCCAGTGCCACCAGCGCCTCGACCGACGCCTTGGCCAGCCCCTCGTCGCTGTGACGCAGATTCTCCGTCAGGACATAGCTCAATCGCCCCGCCCGACCGTGCGCAATGAGTGTCACCGTTGCCAGGCGGCGCTGAAGATCGTCGCTACGTCCATACTCGCGCAAGGCTGCATGGAAATATCGGATATTTTTCAGAACTTCGAGCTTGAGCGGATCGGGCAGGCGGTGAAATTCATCAATCACCCCGCCCAGACCAGCCACCGTTTCCCGGCGGATCAGCGCCTGCAAAACGGTCGTTTTTTCCGACAAATTACCGCGCTGCAGAGCCTCGACCAGCAGGTCGTCAGCAGCCTCATTCTCTGAGGCGACAAGAGCTTCGATAATTTGCTCGAGCATCGCTTGTTATTATCGGACGAAGCAGGCGCAAATGTTAAAAATTCGCCCACGCGGGAAAATAAAACCCCCGATAAAGCGATGCGACCGACATTGCTGAGCTTTTTTTCACGCGGGATCATACCCGCTGCCGCCCCACGGGTGGCAACGGGCGATACGTTTGATCGCCCGCCACGAACCGCGCCACGGGCCATATTTTTTGATTGCGTCAATGGCATACTGGCTGCAGGTGGGGTGATAGCGACACTGCCCGCCCATAAACCGGCTCAGAGTGGCGCGGTAGAGACAGATCAGGCTGATCAGCAAGCGTGACATCGTTCGATTGATTCTAGCCGTGCTGTTGCTCCTGCCGCTGGCCGGCTGCTGAACACACTTGCGGCAGTAAACTGGTCAGAATCTGCTGGTATTCATCCAACGACAGCGGACAATGCCGCTGCACGACAATGACCAGATCAAACCCGGCTGGCAGGGTATGGCGATTCAGTCGATACGCCTCACGCAACAAGCGTTTGATCCGGTTACGCAGCGGGGCCGAACCAACGCGCCGGTTCATGCTGATGCCCATGCGCGCATGCTCCAAGGCGTTTGGCCAGGCGTAGATCGCCAGCGGGCCGCGCGATCGACGCACTTTACCCGCAAAAACCCGACCAAACTGCAACCGCCCTGTCAGTCGGTGTGAACGGGGGAATGTGGCGCGCCGTTGCGTCATATCGGCTTGGACATTCGTCCGACACTTTTGCCTGCCGCATTTTGCCGGCACGGGTAAACAGTCGGCTTTGGGCAGCTACTTCACCACGCCGATGGTCAGCAGCAAATCGGCGTAAATCCGTTGCTCGCCCGTGGCGATGGTCAGGCAGACATCCGGCGCAGCCGCCACATCATAAAATGCAAAACGCTCGATTTTATTGAGCTGACCTTTGCAGTCGGCGTCTTTCAACAGCTCAGCATAGTCCGCCCATATTTCCGGGTCTTTGTTCATCGCATACGGGCCGGTGCGGGCATAGTCCATCACTTCGGCCTTTTCGATGACCAACGCGCTGGTCAGCACTTTCAGCGCATCAACGCCGGAAACCAATCCCGGCGAAAGATTCAAAAAAACCAGCGACGCATTAGGCCCGCGATGGGTGGAATGCGGGTAATTGCCATCGGCAATCAACACTTTGCTGCCATGGCCGGCGCTGGCAATGGCCGAAAGAATCCCCGGATGCAGCAACTGACCTTTAAGCATGACAAACTCCTTGGCGGTGACAAACTTTTCCCTGCAACAGCTATTCTGCCAGACGACGTGCAGAATATCGTGGGCAAACCCTTTGATTTGGCCACGGTTTGACGCTGAATATACCCTGATCGCGCTGTTTCGTGAACATCAGGTTGACCACTGCCGGGCAAAATCCGCATTTATCCGGACCGCAACGATTCTGCCAACCAAAGCGTCGTCCCTTTGCACAGACGGGGCTGAAGTGGGATATTGGCGTCATGTTTGAATGGTTCAAGTCAATGTTCAACCCTGCCGCAGCCAAAAATCCGCTGGGCGAGCGTGGCGAAAACGTGGCCGCCCGTTACCTGCAGCGTCTGGGTTACAAGATCATCACGCGCAATTTCCGTACGCCCGGCGGCGAGATTGACATCATCGCGCGCGAAGGCAGGACGCTGATCTTCTGCGAAGTTAAAACACGGGTGGAGGAGGAACCGCGCCCCGAAGATCAGGTGGACCACCTCAAACAGCATCAGATCACCAAGGCCGCCAAATTTTATCTTTCGCGTTTCGGCGGGCCTCAACCCGCGGCGCGCTTCGATGTCATTGCCATTATCTGGCCGCCCCGCTGCGAACCGATTGTCCGTCATACCAAAAGCGCTTTTGAGGCAACGTACTGAATCCGTCCCGCCGTGATAACCGCCCGTCATGTTGATCGACACCCATTGCCATTTGACCGACCCGCGCCTTTTCAGCCAGCTTCCCGATGTTCTGGCGCGCGCCCACCAGGCCGGCGTTACGCGGATCATCACCATTGGCACGGATCTGGCTGATGATCAGGCGGCGATCGAGCTGTGTACCAATCATTCCGATCTGCGCTGCGCGGTGGGGATTCATCCCAATTATGTCACGCCGGATGATCGGCATCGCGTTGATGAACTGCGCCAGTTGATTCAGCCATCTGTTGTGCTGGCCGTGGGGGAAATGGGGCTGGACTATCATTACGACCGCGCGCCGCGCCCGTTGCAGCAGCAGCTCTTCCAGGCCCAACTGGCCATCGCGCAACAGGCCGGCAAACCCGTTGTCATTCATTGCCGCCAGGCGGTCGATGATACCTTGGCGATGCTGAACGAATTTTCAGACGTTCGCGCTGTTTTCCACTGTTTCACCGGTACTTTCGCCGAGGCTGGGCGCATTGCTGATCGCGGGTATCTGATCGGTTTCACCGGCCCGGTGACTTTTAAGCGCAATGACGAACTGCGCGCTATCGCTGCTGCGGTTCCGCTGGATCAACTGCTGGTCGAAACCGATGCACCTTATCTCAGCCCCGAACCGATGCGCAAACACAAAACCAATGAACCGGCGTTCGTGGTTCATACCGCCGCCATGATCGCCCAACAGCGCAATATCTCCCTGGAACAGCTTGGCCAGGCGACCACCGCCAATGCGCAGCGTTTTTTTGCCTGGCCATGATCGGCTGCACCCATATCCGCCTGATCAGATGGCTCCAATTTTCCGCACGTTTGATTGACCGCCACTGCAGCGACTACCATTGATTCTCTTGGCCACGATCCCCCTGCCGGCAATTTCGTCCGCATTGACGCCGCAACATCTTCCGGCCGCCCGGATCAATGCGCTGTACGTGCATATCCCGTTCTGTTTTCACAAATGCCATTACTGCGATTTTTACAGCATCACACGTCAGACTCCCGAACGCATGACCAACTTCGTTGACCGCATCCTCAGCGAGGCAGACCTCTGGTCAGGCGCTGCAACCAGCCCGGCCCGACAAGCTGATCACCGACACCTGACGATTGAACCGCGCACGATTTTTTTTGGTGGTGGCACGCCAAGCCTCCTGCCCCCGCCAGCCATGCAGCGATTGATTCAGGGGCTGCAAAAACGATTTGACTGCCGCGGCTGCATCGAATGGACAATCGAATGCAATCCCGCCACGGTCTCACTGGACTATTGCGCAATGATGCGTGAGCTGGGGGTGAACCGGCTGAGCTTTGGCGCCCAGTCGTTTCATCAACCGGAACTGGCAGCGCTGGAGCGTCATCACGACCCTGATGATGTGCCGCGCAGTCTGGAGATGGCCCGCCGCGCTGGATTTGAGCGACTCAATATCGATCTGATCTACGCCATTCCCGGTCAGTCGCTCGAATCCTGGGCGGACAATCTCCAACGCGCCATCGCCTTGAATACCGAGCATCTGTCCTGTTATGGTTTGACCTACGAACCCAATACCCCCATCGCGGTCAAAAAACGTCTGGGCCGGATCACCGCCGTTCAGGAAACAATCGAACTGGAGATGCTGCATCACACGCGCCGGTATCTATCTGCCGCTGGCCTGAATGCTTATGAGGTGAGCAACTACGCCCGCACTGGCAAGGTTTGTCAGCACAACATCGCCTACTGGCACGGGGATGATTACATCGCCCTTGGCCCGTCCGGTGCATCGCATGTGCAGGGACACCGCTGGAAAAACCGCGGCCACCTGGGCGGATGGGAGCGGGCGATTGACAGCCAGACGCTGCCCGTCGATCAATACGAACACCTATCGCCCTCCGCCCGGGCGGGCGAGCTGGCGATGTTGCTTTTGCGGCTTGAGGAGGGGTTATCCTTTTCGTTTTTTCAACAGCGAACCGGACTGGATGCCCGCACGATTTACGCGAGTCAGATCGATGCGCTGACTCAGGCTGGCTTATTGAATTGCACCGATGAGCATCTGAGTTTCACCGAGACGGGATTGAACGTGATCGACGCCATCGCGGGTGAATTTATTCTTGATTCAGAATGATTCTCAAGCAGGCTTTTTGGGATCCACTCGTGGAAACAGGGGCGAACCCGAACCCAGTTTGTGCCCCGCCGCCAGAGGTTGGGCGAACAGTTCGTCCATCGTCCTGCCATTGATTTGCACACCCAATTGCGCCAGCCCCTCGGCTGCCTTTTCCGGCAGGACGGGCAGGAGGCAGATCAGCACGCGATAAATCGCCTGACACGACACGTTGAGCACCGTCTGCAGGCGCTGGTGCTGGGCGGGGTCCTTGGCTAGTTTGAACGGACTGGTCGCGTCAATGTAACCATTGGTCAAACGGGCCAGTTCGATGGGCAGCATCACCGCCTGCTGCAGATGAATCGTTTCATAGGCTGAGTGCACCTGCCCGAGCAATTGACCCCCCTGACGCTGCAGATTGGAATCGATCTCCTCTGCAGCGCCAGCCGGCGGCAGCACGCCATCACAATACTTGCCCACCATTTTCAACACGCGATTGAGACAGTTACCCACGACATTGGCCAGATCATTGAACGATTTATTGAAATCCACCTCGGTCCAGTTCAGATCATTGCCAAACGGGGCGGCGCTGAGCAGGTAATAGCGCAGCGCATCAAGGCTGAAATCATTGATGACGGCGCGCAACCGATCCAGATCGATGAAATTGCCCATCGACTTGCTCATCTTCCTGCCCTCGGCCGTCCACCACCCATGCGCGTACACCTGCAGCGGCAGCGGCTGACCGATACTCATCAACATCGCCGGCCAGTAGACGGTATGAAACCAGAGAATCTCCCGGCCGATCAGATGAACCCCAGGCCAGTATTTGCGGTACAGCGCATCGTTGCCTTCGCCTTGTCCGTAGCCCAGTGCCGTAATGTAGTTGCTCAGCGCATCGATCCAGACATAGATCACATGCTCAGGATCATTGGGCAGTTGGATCCCCCACTTGAGGCTGGCCCGGCTGATGGACAGATCCTCCACACCTGCCTGCAGTTTGCTCAGCACTTCGTTGCGGCGCGCTTCAGGCTGAATGAAATGCGGGTTCTGTTCGATGTGCTGGCGCACACGGTCGGCGTATTTGCGCAGGCGAAAAAAATAGGTCGGCTCGCCGTAACGAACCAGCGGGCGGCCCGACACGGCTGACTTATACTGCTGATCCTTGGCAGCAGTTTCCGTGACAAATTCCTCCTGCCCTTCGTCGTACCACCCTTCATACGAACCCAGATAAATATCATCCTGTGCCAGCATTTTTTCGACGATGGCGGTGACGCCGGCTTTATGGCGGTCGGACGTTGTACGGATGAAATCATCATTGCTGATCTTCATCTGCTGCCACAGCTCGACGAAAATCGGCACGTTTTTTTCCACCAGCTCCGCTGCCGTTGTCCCCTGCGACTGGGCGGTCTTGACCATCTTGACGCCATGTTCATCCGTACCGGTCAAAAACCAGGTATCCTCACCCTTGAGCCGATGATAGCGCGCAACCGCATCGGCGCAGATCGTCGTGTAAACATGCCCCAAGTGCGGTTCGGCATTGGGATAGTAGATCGGAGTGGAAATATAAAAAGTCTTAGCCATTGAATGATTCTCTTCAACCGCCACCGCATCGCAACCATCGGGCCAGCCCGTTCATCCTGCCGCATCGCCTATTTTGGCATGGCTGCTGCAATGATTCCAAGCAGCAATGATTTTACAGTGAACAGGCGATAATCGGTTCGGTGTTGCCGTTGCGCAACCAGCGGCGGCCGTCCTGCTCGATCAGATCCGATGCGCTCTTGGGGCCCCATGACCCGGGTTCATACTGCGCCGGAAGTGCCTTGCTGTTTTTCCAGCCTTCCTCGATCGGATCAATCACCGCCCAGGCGGCTTCGGCCTCATCACCGCGGATAAACAGTGTCTGGTCGCCGATCATCGAATCAAAAATCAATCGTTCATACGCTTCGGGCGGTTCCTTCTGAAACGTCGTCTTATAGAAAAAGTCCAACGCCACGCTCTTGATGTTCATGGCTCCGCCGGGAACCTTGCCGTTGAGGCGCAGGCTGATGCCTTCGTCCGGCTGAACCCGAATCACCAGGTCATTCGGGTAGACCGGCGCTTCGCACTGCTTTTGAAACAGTGTCAACGGGGGGGAACGAAACCGCACCGCCACCTCGCTGATTTTCTGCTCCAGAAATTTTCCGGTACGCAGATAAAACGGTGTCCCGCTCCAGCGCCAATTATCAATGTACAGCTTCATCGCGGCAAACGTTTCGGTGCGTGAATCGGGCGCAACGCCTTTTTCCGTCAGGTAACCAGCCGTTTTCTGACCGGCGTATTCGCCGGCGGCATATTGGCCGCGCACGGTGAAATCATCGATCAGACCCGGGCGCAGCGGTCGGACGGATTTATACACCTTGACCTTTTCATCGCGCACGCTGATGGCATCCAGCGCCACCGGCGGTTCCATCGCCACCAGTGCCATCAATTGGAACATATGGTTCTGCACCATATCACGCACAGCCCCGCTCTTGTCGTAATAACCACCACGGCTGCCCACCCCCAGCGTTTCGCTGACGGTAATCTGCACATGGTCGATATATTTGTAATTCCAGATCGGCTCGAAAATGGCGTTGGCAAAGCGCATGACCATCAGGTTCTGCACCGTTTCCTTGCCCAGATAATGGTCGATACGAAAAATCTGACTTTCATCGAAATATCGGTACAGCAACTTGTTCAGCGCCCGCGCGCTGGCCAGGTCGTATCCGAACGGTTTTTCGATCACGATCCGCTGATACGGTCGGCCCGTGGCTGGAGCAGCCCCATGCAAGGCGCCCAGATTCTCAATGATCGGATCAAACGTATTGGGCGGTGTGGAGAGATAAAAAAGACGGTTGCCCTCCGTGCCGTGTTGGGCGTCAATTCCCTGCAGATATTCCGCCAGGCCGCGATGATCTTCCGGGCTGTCATAAGCGCCCTGGATATAGCTGATGCGCTTGGCCAGATCGTTCCACAATTCCTCATCGAATTCGCCACGGGCGTGTTGCTTCACCCCCTGGCAGCATTCCTGACGATACATTTCATCGCTGATCTCCGATCGCGCATAGCCGACCAGGGCAAAGCGCGGCGGCAACAGTCCATCCCGCGCCAAATCGTAAACAGCCGGTATAAGCTTGCGCCGGGCCAGATCACCACTGGCACCAAAAATAACAAGTACGCAAGGAGCAGCCGAGGGCATAACGATTCAACCTTTCACCTGCAAACAGCAGACGGTCGCAACGCAGTTGCTGCGCACCGAATACCATAAAACCTTCCATTATAGCATACTTAAGTTCCGCAGTTCAGCACGGCGAAGCTTTGCGACGCGGATTTCGTTAAATTTTCTGCTCGTGGGCGCTGGCAATTCAACGTGATTTGGCCAATACAATCCGGATTATCAGCCCCATTTCAGCGATCTCAGTTTGGCGCCTGCTCCAGTTGTTCGATGCGCTGACAGACCACGTTCAGCGCATCGGATGAGGCAATCCGTGCCGCGATTTCACGACAATGCGCCTGAACTGTCTGATCTTCCAGAAGCGGACGCAATAAGTCAGCCACCCTGGCTGCCCGATACTGTCCAGATTCGATGCTGCTGCCAACCCCCAGGCTGCAGGCGCGGCGGGCATTGTCAGCGGTATCAAAAACAATTCCAGGCATGCACAACTGCGGCACACCGGCAGCCATGCACTGGGCCAACGTACCAATGCCGGCATGATGCACGGCGGCAGCGCACTTCGGTAACAACCAGTTAAACGGCGCATAGCGAACATGCAGCACCTCCGGCGGCAGATCCGTCGGAACATGCTCGGTAAACCGGGTCGCCAGAATGCCGCGCCGCCTCAGCAACTTACACGCCTGAACCGATTGCTGGTAAAATGATCGACCATGCTTCATTCCGCTGCCGGTGGTGAAGACAATCGGCTTGTCGCCTGATTCCAGAAAACGCACCAGCTCCATCGGCGGATCGACTTCACCGCCGCTTTGCACATCAAATCCCGCCAGCACGCAATTGGCTGGCCAGTCCGGTTGTGGTGCGGCAAACCATTGTGGCCACATGCACAACACCCCCTGCGGGCTGTGCAGCCACTGGCTGAAAATTTTTCGCACCGGTCTTAGCCCCACTTTGGCGCGCATCGCATCCAACTGCGGACGATAGGTATGGTCAATCAGCGCATCGAGCAGCCGATACTGCATCTGCTTCAACGGAGTTGGGACAAGCCGCCCCAGCCGCAAAAAGGGTAATGTTGATGAATCATACAGGCTGCGCAATACGGCGGGTTGACGATGCAGGGTCAATAGTTTGATCCCCAGTTTTTCCTGTGCCACCCGCGCCCCCAGCGCCATGGTCTGACCCAGCACCACACAATCAGGATTTTTTGCCTGCGCTGCAGCCAGCAGGTCGTACATCGGTTGCATCGTGGGGACAACCAGCTTGCGGGCAAAGACGCGATGCGCCTTGGCTGGAACCCACAAATTCTCATCATCCAGCAATCGTTGATATTGCGCAGCAGTGCCCAGCTCGACCATCCCCAACCCGAACCGCGCCGCCCATTGGGCAAATGGTTGATGGGCAACCAGCTTCACCTCATGCCCGCGCGCCAGCAGCCGTTGACCAATTTCGATGAACGGCTGAACGTCGCCCGGAGTTCCCATCGGAATGAGATAAACCTCTGCCATGCCACCACACTATATAAAATAGAACCCGCCGGTCATACCTCCATCCGTCCCAGCGCGAAATCAGTTTCGTGCTCCGCTACAATTTAGCAATATTGTGCATAAATGATGCCCAGCCTATTCTGATCGGGCAAACATCCGTTGCGCGATTCGATACTGACAGTGACTAAACAGCGGATATAAATATCAATGCGCAACATATATCTCCAGTTATATCCGATAGTTAAAGCTATTACTGACTTGTTTTTATTACGCTTGATCCAGCCGTGCCGACGAACCAAACGGGCCGCGCCGCGTAGTGTATATCTATAAGTTATCGCTGGGTTT
>WBZR01001307.1_pt1 | contig 31906 bp, 30 predicted proteins | sample 5204231 | NCBI WGS metagenome assembly WBZR01 (sample SAMN12412403, study PRJNA552823) | activated sludge metagenome | isolation source: activated sludge from anammox sidestream of wastewater treatment plant... | place: USA: Virginia | collected 2017-08 | reverse complement strand
GTGCGCCCGGCACGGGCGCGCTCCTGCGGGTGCAAGTCCCGCCACGATTCGATTACAGCGAGTGAAGCACAGCGCAACTGTCACAGAGGGTGACCGTGCTGCGGATTCAACGGTGCCGCGGCGCCTGGGCGCGCCGGCATCGCATCGGAAGGCTTCAATCCAGCTTCGCACCTGCTGACGCGATCCGGGGCAGCCCCGGCGACATGTTCGATGCCCCCGTCGCCGAGCGCGATCCCGCTTCGAACGCCTCGACCACTCTGCGCGCATTCCCCTCGATCTGCGCCGCATCGGCGCGCTCCACGCCCCCCGCTTCCCCGAACACCGCCGTAATCACCGCCACCGCCGCCGCCCCCGCCTGCGCCACCTCGTACGCGTTCCCCGCGTCGATCCCGCCAATCGCCACCGCGTGCATCCCGGCCTCGCGCGCCCGTGCGAACAACCCGAGCGGAGCGCGCACCGCACCCGGCTTGACCGCCGACACGAACACGCTGCCGAACGCGACGTAGTCGGCAATCCCGCGCACCGCCTGCGCGCGCTCGAACGCGTCGTAGCACGACACGCCGAGGATGGGCTGCGCGCCGAGCGCGGCGCGCACCGTCGCCGGGTCGCCGTCGTCGCGTCCGATATGCAGGCCATCGGCGTTCACCGCGTTGGCCAGCTCGATCGTGTCGTTGACGATGAGCAGCGCGCCCGCCTCGCGGCAGATGCGCGCGAGCCGCTGCGCCTGGCGCAGCTTCTGCGCTTCGTCGGCGACCTTGTTGCGGTATTGGATCGCCGCTGCGCCGCCGCGGATCGCGGCCTCGACAGCCATCGCGAGCCAGGCGTCGTCGATGGTGTCCGGCGTCAATGCGTAGAGACCCGTCGGAAGCAGCTGGTTCATCGTGAATGCCTGTGCGTTTGTCGCAACACCGGGGCCACTGGTCGGCGATGAAAGGTGAGCACTTTTACCCGAGGTTAACATCGCCGCACGGCCGCCATGAGTGTGCCGACACGAATACGAAACCGGCGCGAGGCTCGCGGGGGCGGCGCCTGGATCCAGCCGCAGGGAAACGACGACAGGCGATGCGCCGGGTGCAGGGTCGCGGCCATGGATGTGTCCGACTGGACCTGCCGCGGGTGCGGCGCGCGCAGGAAAGTGTTCGAGATCGTGGAGGCATGAGATGAGCGCAGCCGCCGGGCTCGCGGGCCTGAAGGTGATGGTGATCGACGACAGCAACACGATCCGTCGCAGCGCCGAGATTTTCCTGAAGCAGTCGGGCTGTCAGGTGATCCTCGCCGACGACGGGTTCGATGCGCTGGCGAAGATCGCCGACCACGACCCCGACCTGATCTTCTGCGACATCCTGATGCCGCGGCTCGACGGCTACCAGACCTGCGCGCTGATCAAGAAGAGCACGCGCTTCAGCGACACCCCGGTGGTGATGCTGTCGAGCAAGGACGGACTGTTCGATCGCGCGCGCGGCCGCATGGTGGGCTGTGACCAGTACCTGACAAAACCGTTCACCAAGGACAGCCTGGTACGCACCGCTGGCGAATGCGCCCGACGCGACGCCGCGCTGCCCGGCCCCGGACAGGCGAGCGCCTGAGCGCGGGCGGCCGCGAGCCATTGCGAACTCACGCGAACACCCGCGAACACCGAACCGGAAACCTTCCCATGGCATCGCACAAGATCCTGGTGGTCGACGACTCGCCGACCGAGCGCTTCTTTCTCGCCGAACTGCTGGCGAGAAAGGGATACACGGTCATCACCGCGGAGAACGGCCAGGAGGCGATTGCCAAGGCGAAGACCGAGCGTCCGAACCTGGTGGTGATGGACGTGGTGATGCCGGGCCAGAACGGCTTCCAGGTGACGCGCACGCTGTCGCGCGATCCGGAGACGCAGGGCATTCCGATCATCATCTGCACCAGCAAGTCCAACGAGACCGATCGCATCTGGGGCCTGCGGCAAGGCGCACGCGAATACCTGGTCAAGCCGGTCAGGCCCGACGAACTGCTGGCCCGTGTGGCCGACCTGGCGCATTGACGATGGCCGATCGCCAGCATCTGCGCGACTTCCAGGCACGTCTGTCCGAGCGGCTGCGCCGGGCCGCCGCCGAGCCTGCCCAGGCGGCACGGCTGGGCGTTCAGGTGGGCGGGCGGCGTTTGCTCGTCGAACTGTCCGAGGCCGGTGAAATCGCGGCCTTCGGCGACGCGATCACGCCGGTGCCGCTCACGCACGACTGGTTCGTGGGGCTGGTGAACCTGCGCGGCACGCTGTTCGGCGTCTCCGATCTGGCGCGTTTCGCGGGCGGCGAGTTCACGCCGAACACCAAGGAGACGCGTCTGGTCGCCCTCGCGGCGCGCCTGAATCTGAACGGCGCGATCCTGGTCGACCGGATGCTCGGACTGCAGAATCTGTCGGCGATGACCGCAGCCGCAGACGATCTGGTCGACGACGCCGCGCGGCCGTGGCTGGGCCGGGAATGGCTCGACGCGCAGGGCCATCGCTGGACCGAACTGAGCCTGCAACGACTGGCGGGCGACGAGCGCTTTCTTGCCGTGAGTCGCTGAACCGCAGCGGAGAAAACCGAAGATGAAAGTGGCGATCAGGCTTCCTGCCTTCATGCAACCGCGTACCAACCGGCTCGAAGACCTCGCGCCGGATTCGGCGATTCTCGAGGACCTGCTCCCGGACACGGATTTCGTCGCGCCCTCCGCGCCCGCGACGGACCCGAGGCCCGCGGCGTGGAGCCGCACTGCGTCCGCAGAACCCGAAGTCGCGCCCGCGCCGGTTGCGCGTGCGCGCGAGCGCTTCGGGATCCCGGTGATCGGCGCCATGCCGTTTCGCAGGCAGCTCGAGGTCTGGGTGCCGATGCTGTTCGTCGCGGTGCTGGTGGCGTTCGTGTTCCTGTGGCTCGACGCGCGCCAGGCCGCCGACGGGACGCGCTGGCTGCAGGAAGTGGGCGATGGCCTGACGCATTCACAGCGCGTGGCGAAGGCCGCACCGCAGGCGATTTCGGGCGACCCGGAGGCATTCACGCAGTTGCGCGAGAGCCGCGACATCGTGAACCGTTCGATCGCCCGCCTCGCCGAAGGTGGCGACGACGTGCACGCGGTGCCCAGCGAGATGCTCTCCGACGTGCACCGACTGCAACAGGCGTGGACGGCATCGAGCGAGGCAGCGCTGACGATCGGCTACCAGAGCGCGCTGCTGCAGTCGCTGGGGGCCATGCGCCGCGAGGTGGTCCGCGCCAATCCGCAGATGCTCGAGGCCGCGCAGGCGGTGGCCGCAAGCAAGTTGCTGGCCGGGTCGTCCAACCGGGAGGTGGCGGCCGCTGGCGAACTGGTGATGCTCACCCAGCGTATTGCCAAGGACGTGAACGAACTGGTGTTCTCGGGCATGTCCGACAACACGACCGAGGCGAGCCTGCGGCAGGCTGTGACCAGCTTCCGCGAGCTCACCGACAGCCTGCTCTCGGGCAACGAGCGGATGCGGCTGCCGGCCGCCGGCGACGCGGACGCGCGTCGCGCGCTGAACGAGTTGAAGAAGACGATGGCCGGGATCGATTCCTCGCTGGCGGGCATCCTGTCGAGCCTGCCGCGATTGCAGCAGGCCAAGCAGGCCGAGCGACGCATCTTCGGCGACAGCGAAGCGGTGCGCACCCGGCTCGAGGCGGTGCGCGCGAAATTGCAGGCCGGCGAGTCGGGCAGGACCTGGAACCTGGCGATCGCCGCGATGTTCGGCATGCTCGCGTTGTTCGCGGTGTACGGTCTGTTCCGCGCTTTCCTGTCGGACAGCGAACATCGCGCCGAGGACGCCGAGCGCCAGCAGGCGATCGCGCAGCGGCTCGAGCAGGAAGCCAAGCGCACCAACGACCAGAACCAGGCGGCGATCCTGCGGCTGATGAACGAACTGCAGGAGGTGGCCGACGGCGACCTCACGGTCCAGGCGACGGTCTCCGAGGACATCACCGGCGCGATCGCCGACTCGGTGAACTACACCGTGGAGGAATTGCGCAACCTCGTGGCGCGGATCAACGCCACCGCCGGGATGGTCAACGACGCGTCGTCGCAGGCACAGACCACTGCGTCGAGCCTGCAGGCGGCCAGCGAGCAGCAGTCGCGCGAGATCCGCGAAACCGGCGAGGCGGTGCTGCGCATGGCGCACCAGATCAACGACGTGTCGGCGCGTGCCGCCGAGTCGGTGAAGGTGGCGCGCCAGTCGCTGAATGCCTCCGAGGCGGGTTCGCGCGCGGTGGGCAACGCGATCACCGGCATGAACGACATCCGCGACCAGATCCAGGACACTGCCAAGCGGATCAAGCGGCTGGGCGAATCCTCGCAGGAGATCGGCGAGATCGTCGAGCTGATCTCGGACATCACCGAGCAGACCAACGTGCTCGCGCTGAACGCCGCGATCCAGGCCGCGTCGGCCGGCGAAGCCGGGCGCGGCTTCACCATCGTCGCCGAGGAGGTGCAGCGGCTGGCCGAACGCTCGGCCGAGGCGACGCGCCAGATCTCGGCGCTGATCCGCGCGATCCAGACCGACACGGCCGATGCGGTGTCGGCGATGGAGCGCAGCACCCAGGGGGTGGTCGAGGGCACCCGGCTCTCGGACGACGCAGGCCGCGCGCTGGGCGAGATCGGCCGCGTCTCGACGACGCTGGCCGAGTTGATCGACGACTTCTCGAACACCACGTCGCGCCAGGCCGGTTCGGCGGGGACGGTCGCGCAATCGATCCAGCGTATCCTTCTGGTAACCGAGCAGACCAGCGAAGGCACGTTGCAGACCGCGGGGTCGATCCACCAGCTATCCGAACTGGCCCACGAGTTGAAGAACTCGGTGTCGCGGTTCAAGGTTGCCTGAGCAGCTTCGCACGCCGATTCGCGCAATGAACGACGCCAACCGACCTTTGCCCGCCGAGGCGCCCGATCTCGCCACGCTGTCGTGGTGCGTGGCCGAGATCCGTGAATCGCTCGCTGCCAGCGAAGCGAAGCTGCGCGAGCAGCTCGGCCGCGGCGAAGGCGCCGAGGACGAGGACCTGTCCGCATTGCGCGCCGCGCGCGTCACGCTGCACCAGGCGCACGGCGCGCTCGCGCTGGTCGATCTGCCCGGGGTGCCGCTGGTGAGCGCCGAGGCCGAGACCCTGCTCGATCAGGTCGAGCGCGGACAGCTGCGGCTGTCGCGCGAGCTGGTCGAGCGTCTCGCGCGCGCCTTCGCCGCGATCGTCGAATACCTCGACGAGGCTTTGCACGGCGAGCCGCAGCCGCCGCTGTATCTGTTCCCCTTCTACCGTGACCTGCTCGAGGCGCGTGGCGCGGAGCGTGTGCATCCGGCCGACCTCTTCGTGGTGCCGGTGGCCGCGCAACTGGTGGTGGCCGACGAGCAGGTCCGCGAGCTCGACGCGGCGACGTTGTCGGCGGCGCGCGCGCAGTTCGAGCGCGGTTTGCTGCAGGTGCTGCGCAGGTCGGCCGATGCGTCCGGCATCGTGGCGCTGCACCAGGCGATCGACACGGTCGCAGGCTCGCAGGTGGGCGCACGTCACCCGACCTTCTGGAAGGTGGCCCTCGCCTGGTTCGAGGCCTTGCGTGACGGTGCGATCGAACTCGACGTCTACGGCAAGCGTTTGCTGGCACGAATGAATCTGCAGTTGCGCCGCGCGATCGTCGATGGCACGCCGGTGGCCGAGCGGCTGATGAAGGATGCCCTGTTCGCATTGGCACGCGTCGACGTCGCGAAGGCGCCGGCCTCGCCGTTGCTGGCGGAGGTGCTGCGCGCCTTCGGTATCGACGGCGCGGTTCCGGCCGATTTCGAGGTGCCGCGCTTCGGGCGGGTCGACGCGCGCGCGATCGGTGTAGCGCGCGAGGCGATCGGCCGCGCCAAGCCGGCCTGGGAGAAGGTCGCTGCCGGCCGGCAGGCCGACCTGACGGGCTTCGCGCAGGCGATCGCGTCGCTGTGTTCGGCCACGGCCGCGCTGCCGGGCGCGGGCGTGCGTGCGCTGGCCGATGCCTTTGCCGAAACGAGCCGGATTCTCGCGCTGCGCGCTGCGCCGATGCTCGAAGCACTGGCGCTCGAAGGCGCCGCGGCGCTGCTGTTCGCCGAGCAACTGTTCGAGCGCGGCGCCAGGGTGCAGGAGGGGCTGGACGCGCGTGCGGCCGAGATGGCTACGCGACTGTTGCGTGCCGTCGAAGGCAGCGCTTTCGACGACGAGTTGCCGCAGTGGCTGCGCCAGCTGACCCAGGCCGCCCAAGAGCGCCTGACGATGGCCAGCTTCGTCGCGGAGGCGCAGGGCAGCCTGCGCTCGGCCGAACAGGCGCTCGATTCGTTCTTTCGCGATGCCTCGCAGCGTGCCGACCTGCCGCAGACCGCGGAGCACCTCGAACAGGTGGCCGGCGCGCTGCAGGTGCTCGGGCACCAGGACGCAGCGGCGGCGGCAGGCAGCATCGCCGGACGCGTGCGTGCGTTCGCAGCGGAACCCGCCGATCCTGCGGTCGAAGCCTGCGAACTGGTCGCCTCCAGCCTCGGTGCGCTGGGGTTCTTCGTCGATGGCCTGCAGCAATCCGGTCGCAGCGGCGCGCGCTTCGCGTTCGATTCCGCCAGCGGGCGCTTCAGCGCCGAACTGAACGAGCCGCGGCGCGTCCCGCCGGCGGTGGTCGTGGCTCTCGAAGCGCGCAGCGCCTGCTCGCCGCGGGCACCTTCCGCGGACACCGCCGAGTCGCTGCTCGCCGACCGCTCGCAGCGCGCCGGCGTGTTGATCGGTTCGCTGCGCGAAGCGCCCGATGATGTTGCGCTGCGCAGTGAACTGCGCGAGACGCTGGCGCAGTTGCGCGACGATGCACAACTGGTGGACGACGGGGCGTTGAAGAGCAAGGCGAGCGAAGCGATCGCCCTGCTCGATGCCGGCGGCACGGATTCGGACGCTTCGCTGCAGGCCGCGCTGGCGGACATTGCCGGTGCGCCGCCGGTGCCGGATGCCGTGGAGCCACAGCACGAGCCGCAGCGCGACGAGGCCGAGATCGACAGCGAACTGCTCGAAATCTTCCTCGGCGAGGCGCAGGAGGTGCTGGCTGCGATCGCCGACGCGGCCGGACAGTCGCGCCGGGCGCCAGCCGACCAGGCCTCTCTCACCACGATCCGGCGCGGCTTTCACACGTTGAAGGGCTCGAGCCGCATGGTCGGCCTGGCCGATTTCGGCGATGCGGGCTGGGCGATGGAACAGGTGATGAACCTGTGGCTCGCCGAAGAGCGCGCAGCGACGTCGGCGCTGCATGAGTTGATCGGGCTGGCCTGCGAGCGTTTCCAGCGCTGGGTCGGACTGCTCCAGAGCGGTGCGTCGTTCAGGCTCGATCCGCAACCGACGATCGAGGCCGCCGCCGCTTTGCGCGAGAACCGGCCGCATGCGCAGGCGTTTGCGGCGCTGGCAGCCCAGGTGGACGTGGCCGATGCTGCCGTCTCAGCCGACGTTCCCGGTGTTCCCGACGCGCCCATCCCCGTCGAAGCCGTGCGCGTTGGCGAGCGCACGGTCAGCCGTGGCCTCTACGACATCTTCCTCTCCGAGGCCGACGACCTGATCGCGACGCTGGCGGCCGATGGCGCGCAGTGGGCCGAAGAGCCCGGGCGTGCGGCCAGCGAGGCGGCGCAGCGCGCGATGCATTCGCTGAAGGGCAGCGCCGCGCTGGTGGAACTGCGCGACGTGCAGGCGCTTGCCGAGCAGCTCGAGACGTTCCTGCTGCGACAGCGCGCGTCGGGTCGCGTGGCGGGCGTCGAGGATTTCTCCGACTATGGGGCAGCGCTCGAGCGGCTGCAGGCGATGCTGCATCGTTTCGCTGCCGGCAGCGCGCCTGCCGACGAATCCGCGGCGCTCGCGCTCGCCCACGCGCTCGCCAGCCGCTGGGATCCGCGCAACGAGCCGTCGGTGCAGGCGGTGCCGCTCGCCGAGGAAGGGCCGCAGGCGAGCGAGCTCGACGAGGAACTGCTGCCGGTCTTCATCGAGGAAGCCACCGACTACCTGCCGAAGATCGGCGAGAACCTGCGCCGCTGGCAGGCTGCGCCCGGCGATCGCTCGGCGCAGCAATTGCTGATGCGCCACCTGCACACGATCAAGGGCAGCGCACGGATGGCTGGCGCCATGGCGCTCGGCCAGTTGGTGCACGAGATGGAGACCCGCATCGAAGCGGCCAGCGTGCTCACCGTGGTGCCGGCTTCGCTGATCGAGGAGCTCATCGCCGATTGCGACAACGTGGTGGCGATGTTCGAGACCATTCGCGACCCTGCCACACGCAACGGTGTGCGCATTGCGGCCGCTGTCGCAGCCACGGCTGCACCGGCCGAGGTCGCGAGCAGCACGCAGCCCGGTGCGCCGACGGCCGGCGAAGAGGCGCGAGAGAGCACCGGCACCGCACGGATGGCCGGTGATGGGCAATCCGCGCCGGTTTCCACGGACGCATTGCCTGCCGCGGTCTCGCCTGCGCCGGCATCGCCCGCGGGGACGTCGCCTGCGCCTGCAGGGATATCGACGGCGGCGGCGTCGCCGGCGCAGGCCGCCGCCTCGCTGGTTCGGGTCCGCTCCGACCTGCTCGAACGGGTGGTCAACGAATCGGGCGAGGTGTCGATCGCGCGCTCCAGGGTGGACAACGAGCTCGGCCAGTTACGCCAGTCGTTGCAGGATCTGACCGAGAACGTGGGTCGTCTGCGCTCGCAGCTGCGCGAGGTCGAGATCCAGGCCGAGTCGCAGATCCAGGCACGCATCGCGCTGCAACGCGAGACCAGCGCCGAATTCGACCCGCTGGAATTCGATCGCTACACCCGCTTCCAGGAACTCACGCGGATGCTCGCCGAGTCGGTCAACGACGTGGCCACCGTGCAGCAAAACGCGATGCGCAGCCTCGATGCGGCCGCGCAGGACATGACGCGCCAGTCGCAGGTGTTGCGCGAGCTGCAGCAGAACCTGATGCGCATGCGGATGGTGCGCTTCGGCTCGATCGGCGATCGCCTCTATCGCGTGGCGCGCCAGGCGGCCAAGGAACTCGGCAAGCGGGTCGCGCTGGACATCCGCGGCGCTTCGGTCGAGATCGATCGCGGTGTGCTGGAACGGATGGCCGGTCCGGTCGAGCATCTGTTGCGCAACGCGGTCGCCCACGGCATCGAATCGCCGGCGCAACGCGCGGTTGCGGGCAAGCCCGAGACCGGTGAAATCCGCCTCGAGGTGCGCCAGGAAGGCAACGAAGTCGTGCTGACGCTCGACGACGACGGCGGCGGGCTCGATGACGCGAAGATTCTCGAGCGTGCGCGCAGGCTCGGCCTGGTCGAGGCCGACGCGCAGCCCGGTGAACGCGAACTGGCCGAGATGATCTTCACACCCGGTTTTTCCACCGCGAGCGAAGTCACCGAACTGGCCGGCCGCGGTGTCGGCACCGACGTCGTCCGTGCCGAGGTGCTGTCGCTGGGCGGGCGCATCGAGGTCGAATCGACGCGCGGCGCCGGCACACGCTTCACCGTGCACCTGCCGCTCACACTGGCGATCGCGCAGGTGGTGCTGGTAGGCGCGGGCGCGCTGCACTACGCGATCCCCTCGTCGAGCGTCGAGCAGGTGCTTCAGCTCAAGCCGCAGGCGCTGGCGGCGGCCTACCGTGACGGTTCGATCGAATGGCAGGGAGCCAGGGTGCCGATGCACTATCTGGGCGCGCTGGTGGACGCGGGCGACGCGCGGCCGATCGCGCAGCACCTGTCGCCGGTGGTGATCGTGCGCTCGGCCAGCCTGCGGGTGGCGATCCATGTCGACGCGGTGAGCCGCAATCAGGAAGTGGTCGTGAAGAACGTCGGGCCGCAGGTGGCGCGCGTGCCCGGCGTGGGCGGCGCGACCGTGCTCGGTAACGGCGAAATCGTGCTGATCCTCAATCCGGCCCGCCTGGCGCAGGCAGTGCTCGGCGACCTGTGGCTCGAACGTGCCGCGCCGGGACTGCCGCGGGCGCCGCTGGCCGAGGCGCCGCCGGCGGTGTTGGTGGTCGACGACTCGCTGACGGTACGCAAGGCGACGCAGCGTCTGCTGGCGCGCGAAGGCTACGACGTGATGCTCGCCAAGGATGGTGTGGACGCGCTGCGCCAGCTCCAGGAGCGCCAGCCCGACGTGATGCTGGTCGACATCGAGATGCCGCGAATGGACGGCTTCGACCTCACGCGCCACGTGCGCGCCGACGAGCGCCTGCGCGAACTGCCGATCGTGATGATCACCTCGCGCACCGCCGACAAGCATCGCAACTTCGCGATGTCGTTGGGCGTGAACGCCTACCTCGGCAAGCCGTACCGCGACGACGAGTTGCTCGGTCAGGTGGCAGTGTTCACCGCGTCGCGTCGCCAGCGCGCGGGCGCCTGAGTTCCGGGCATCTGCGGGCCTGATCGTGGACCGGTCGCGGGAGCCGGGCGCGGATTGTGCCGCCGCGGGCGCCCCCGTACAATCGGTGCCATGGGCGAGCCGCTGACGACCACCGATCTCACCAACCAGTTCCTGATCGCGATGCCCGACATGGCCGATCCGAACTTCGGCGGCACGGTCGTGTTCCTCGCCGAGCACAGTTCCAGGGGCGCACTGGGGCTGGTCATCAATCGGCCGATGGAGATCGACCTCGCTACACTGTTCGAGCGCATCGACCTGAAGCTCGGGATTGCGCCGCTCGCCCAATCGCCGGTGTTCTTCGGCGGGCCGGTGCAGATGGACCGCGGCTTCGTGCTGCACGAACCGATCGGCGACTGGAACTCCACCGTTCCGGTCGGCAACGAACTCGGCCTCACGTCCTCGAAGGATGTCCTCGAGGCCGTCGCCAGCGGTGGCGGTCCGAAGCGCATGCTGGTCACGCTGGGTTACGCGGGCTGGGGACCTGGCCAACTCGAGGAAGAGATCTCCCGCAACGCCTGGCTCACGGTCCCGGCCAGCGTCGAACTGATCTTCGACACCCCGGTGGAGCAGCGCTTCACGGCCGCCTTCCGGTTGCTCGGCATCGATCCGGTCTTCCTGGCCAGCTCGGCCGGGCACGCCTGAGTGGCGGAGACGCTGCTGGGGTTCGATTTCGGCACCCGGCGTATCGGAGTGGCCGTCGGCAACACCCTGACTGGTTCGGCGCGCGCACTGTGCGTCATCGCCAGCGAACCGGTGGCCGATCGCTGGGCGGCGATCGCGGCCCTGGTCGCCGCATGGCAGCCACAACGGCTGGTCGTCGGCCGGCCGTGGCACCCGGACGGCGCGCCGTTGCCGCTCACTGCCCGTTGCGAACGCTTCGTGCGCCAGCTCGGTGGGCGATTCGGGCGGCCCGTCGAGCTGATCGACGAGAGCTTCTCCAGCATCGAGGCGCGCGCCGGGAGGGCGAGGACGGCGCTGCCGGAGGAGGGCGTCGAGCGTGGCCGGGTTCGGCGCGCCGGCGAGCCGGTGGATGACGAGGCCGCCGCGGTAATCCTGCGACAATACCTGTCGAGCCGTTGCAACCAGGCGCCCGCCCGATGAACACCGCTCCCGACGCCGAAGCGATCTATGCGCGCCTGCTCGCGGCGGTGCGTGCCGGCATTGCCGGACGCGACGTCTCGCTGGCCGGCATCCACAGCGGCGGGGCGTGGATCGCCGAGCGGCTGCACCGCGATCTGGATCTCGTCCGGCCGCTGGGTACGCTGTCCAGCGCCTTTCACCGTGACGACTATGGCCGGCGCGGCGGCCGGGTCGGGTTGCCGGTGGCCATGAAGGCCACCGAACTGCCGTTCGACGTGAATGCTGCGGATATCGTCCTGGTCGACGACATCCTGTTCACCGGTCGAACCGTGCGCGCCGCGATGAACGAGCTGTTCGACTACGGCCGGCCGGCACGCATCGAACTGGCGGTGCTGCTCGACCGTGGCGGGCGCGAATTGCCGATCGAGGCCCGCTACTGCGGCGCGACGCACCTGCTGGCCGCGCCGCGCAACTTCGCGCTGAGACGCGCCGACGACGGCTGCTTCACGCTGCGGATCGAATGAGCTCATGCCGCTGCGCCATCCCCAGCTGAACGAGAACGGCCAGTTGCGGCATCTGCTCACCATCGAAGGGCTGCCGCGCGAACTGATCCATCACATTCTCGACACCGCCGCCACCTTCGTCGGCGTGTCGGATCGCGACGTCAAGAAGGTGCCGCTGCTGCGCGGCAAGTCGGTGTTCAACCTGTTTTTCGAGAACTCCACGCGCACGCGCACCACGTTCGAGATCGCGGCCAAGCGGCTGTCGGCCGACGTGATCAACCTGAACATCGGCACTTCGTCTGCCTCGAAGGGCGAATCGCTGCTCGACACGATCGACAACCTGGTGGCGATGCACGCGGACATGTTCGTCGTGCGGCACGCCGAGAGCGGTGCGCCGTTCCTGATCGCGCAGCACATCGATCGCACGCGCGGGCGTGGCCACGTGCACGTGGTCAACGCGGGCGACGGACGTCACGCGCACCCGACGCAGGGCCTGCTCGACGTGTACACGATCCGTCACTTCAAGGGCGACTTCACGCGGCTGCGGGTGGCGATCGTCGGCGACGTGCTGCATTCGCGCGTGGCGCGCTCCGACATCCACGCGCTTACCACGCTGGGCGTGCCCGAAGTGCGCGTGATCGGGCCGCGCACGCTGGTGCCCGGCGACCTCGGCCAGATGGGGGTGCGCACCTTCACCGACATGCGCGCAGGGCTGCGTGACGTCGACGTCGTGATCATGCTCAGGCTGCAGAACGAGCGCATGCGCGGCGCGCTGCTGCCCTCGGCGCAGGAGTATTTCAAGCAGTACGGCCTCACGCAGGACAAGCTTGCGCTGGCCGCGCCCGACTGCATCGTGATGCACCCCGGCCCGATGAACCGTGGCGTCGAGATCGAATCGGCGGTGGCCGACGGCCCGCAGTCGGTGATCCTCGACCAGGTCACGTTCGGCATCGCGGTGCGCATGGCCGTGATGAGCATCCTCGCGCAATCCTGAACGCATGAGACTGTCCATCCTCGACGGTCGCGTCGTCGATCCCGCCACGGCCACCGACCGGCGCGCCGCCCTGCACGTTGCCGACGGGCGCATCGTCGCGATCGGCGCCCCGCCGCGAGGCTTCCGTGCCGACCGCACGCTCGATGCGGCCGGGCTGGTGGTGGCGCCGGGCCTGGTCGACCTGGCCGCGCGACTGCGCGAGCCCGGTTTCGAATACAAGGCGACGCTCGAATCCGAGATGCGCGCCGCGCTCGCCGGCGGCGTCACCTCCCTGTCGTGCCCGCCCGATACCGATCCGCCGCTCGACGAGCCGGGGCTGGTCGAGATGCTCAAGCACCGCGCGCGCGGACCGGACCAGGCGCATCTGTATCCGCTGGGCGCGCTCACCGTCGGGCTGGCGGGCGAGGTGATCACCGAGATGGCCGAACTGGCCGAGGCCGGTTGTGTCGGGTTCTCGCAGGCCGGCGCGCCGATCGGCGACACGCAGGTGCTGCTGCGCGCGATGCTCTATGCCCACACCTATGGCTTCACCGTCTGGGCGCGTCCGCAGGACCCGCATCTGGCGCGCGGCGGCGTCGCGCACGGTGGACCGGTGGCTGCGCGCATGGGGCTGGCCGGCATCCCGGTGGCCGCCGAAACCATCGCGCTGCACACGCTGCTCGACCTGGTGCGCGAAACCGGTTGCCGCGTGCACCTGTGCCGGATGTCTTCGGCCGCCGGCCTCGACCTGGTGCGCGCGGCCAAGGCCGAGGGACTGCCGGTGAGCGCCGACGTCGCGGTGCACCACCTGCACCTGATCGACGTCGACATCGGCTACTTCGACAGCCAGTACCGCGTCGACCCGCCGTTTCGCTCGCAGCGCGACCGCGACGCGATTCGCGCCGCGCTCGCCGACGGCACGATCGATGCGATCTGCTCGGATCACACGCCGGTGGACGACGACGCGAAACAGTTGCCGTTCGCCGAGGCCGAACCCGGCGTCACCGGGCTCGAACTGCTGCTGCCGCTCACGCTGAAGTGGGCGAGCGAGACGCGCACCGGCCTGCTCGCGGCGCTGGCGAAGGTCACCGCCGGGGCGAGCGCGGTGCTCGGGCTGGGCGAGATGGCGGGCACGTTGCGCGCGGGCGCGCCTGCCGATCTGTGCCTGTTCGACCCGGAAGAAGCCTGGACCGTGACCCGCGAAGGGCTCGCGAGCCAGGGCCGGCACACGCCGTACCTCGGCATGGAAGTCGTCGGCCGGGTCCGGGTCACGGTGGTCGACGGGCGCGTCGTCTTCGAGCGTTGAGCTTCGGCCACGCATGCCTCGTCTGTTAACCTCCCCCATTTCCGAAGAAGTCCAGTGAGCGCTCCCGTCATCGTCACCGGCGCGGCCGGTTTCATCGGCATGCACCTGTGCCGCCGCCTGCTGGCCGACGGTCGCAGGGTGGTCGGCATCGACAACCTGAACGACTACTACGACCCGCGGCTCAAGCGAGCGCGGCTGGCCGCGCTCGCAGGCTTCGAAGGCTTCGCGTTTCACGAGGCCGACATCGCCGACCGCACTGCAATCGACGCGCTGTTCGACACGCATCGCCCGCAGCAGGTGGTGCACCTGGCCGCGCAGGCCGGCGTGCGTTACGCGCTCACCAATCCGATGGCCTATTCCGACAGCAACCTCGCCGGCATGGCGGTGATGCTCGAGGCCTGCCGGCGGCTCGAGGTGCGCCACTTCGTGTTCGCGAGCAGCTCGAGCGTCTACGGCGCAAACCGCAGGCTGCCGTTCTCCGAGCGCGACCCGGTCGACCATCCGGTCAGCCTGTACGCGGCCACCAAGCGCGCCAACGAGCTGATGGCGCACAGCTACGCGCACCTGTTCGCGCTGCCGGTCACCGGGCTGCGCTACTTCACCGTGTATGGGCCCTGGGGCCGACCCGACATGGCGATCTGGAAGTTCACCGACGCGCTGCTGCGCGGCAGGCCGATCGACGTCTATGGTGGCGGCCTGCTGTCGCGCGACTTCACCTATGTCGACGACACGGTCGAGGCCACGGTGCGGCTGCTCGGGGTACCGCGCGCGCCGAGCAGCTCGGCGAATCCGGCCGACTGGAACGCCGAGGGGCCCGACACGAGCTGGGCGCCGTTCGAGGTGGTCAATCTCGGGCGCAGCGACCCGGTGAGCGTCAACGAGCTGATCGCGCGGCTCGAGGCAATCACCGGTCAGCGCGCGCGGCGCAACGAGATGGGCATGCAGCCCGGCGACGTCGAGCGCACGTTCTCGTCGACCGACAAGCTCGTACGGATGACCGGCTTCGCGCCGAAGGTGGGGCTCGACGAGGGTCTGCGGGCGTTCGTCGCGTGGTTCCGCGAATACCACCGACTCGACCGATAGGGGAAGTGCCGAACGATGCGCCTCGCAGTATTCGGAGCCGGCTACGTCGGGCTGGTCACCGCGGCCTGCTTCGCTGAAATGGGCAACCACGTCGTCTGCGTCGACGTCGATGCCGAGCGGGTCGTGCGGCTCTCGCGTGGCGAGGTGCCGATTCACGAACCGGGGCTTGCGTCGCTGATCGAGCGCGGGCTTGCGCAGCAGCGCATCCGCTTCACGCTCGATGCCGCCGACGCGATGGCCGGCGCCGAAGCGATCTTCATCGCGGTGGGCACGCCGCCGGGCGAGGACGGTTCGGCCGACCTCTCGCACGTGCTGGCGGTGGCGCGCACCGTGGGCTCGCTGCTCTCGGGCCGTTGCGTGGTGGTCGACAAGAGCACGGTCCCGGTAGGTACTGCCGATCGCGTGCGCGAGACGATCGCCGGCGAACTGGCGCGGCGCGGCGTTGCGCACGAGTTCGCGGTGGTCTCGAACCCCGAGTTCCTGAAGGAGGGCGCGGCGATCGGCGATTTCATGCGCCCCGACCGGATCGTGATCGGCTGCCGCGAGCCCTGGGCCACCGAGCTGATGCGCACGCTGTACGCACCGTTCGCGCGCAACCACGAGAAACTGATCGTGATGGACGTGCGCTCGGCCGAGCTCACCAAGTACGCCGCGAACACGATGCTGGCGGTGCGCATCTCGTTCATGAACGAGCTGGCCGGGCTCGCCGAGCGCCTGGGTGCCGACATCGAGGACGTGCGCCGCGGCATCGGCAGTGACCCGCGGATCGGCCCGGGCTTCCTGTATCCGGGCGCCGGTTTCGGTGGCTCGTGCTTCCCGAAAGACCTGCGTGCGCTGCTGCGCACCGGCGCGGAGTATGGCGCGCCGCTCACGATCGTGCAGGCGGCGTTCGACGCCAACGAGCGCCAGAAGCAGGTGTTGTTCGCCAAGGCGCTGAAGGCGTTCGACGGCCGGCTCGCCGGGGTGCGCGCCGCGCTGTGGGGCCTGGCCTTCAAGCCCGACACCGACGACATTCGCGAGGCGCCGAGCCTGGAACTGATCGGCAGCCTGCTCGACGCGGGCGCCAGCGTGGTCGGCTACGATCCCGAGGCTGCAGCAAACATGCGCGCCGCGCTCGGCGAACGGGATGGATTTCGCACCGATAACGACGCCTACCGCGCGGCCGAGGGCGCCGACGTGTTGTTCGTGGTCACCGAGTGGCGCGAGTTCCGCAGTCCCGACTTCGCGCGGCTGCGCTCGATCATGCGCCAGCGGGTGCTGATCGACGGGCGCAACCTCTACGATCCGCAGGCGGTGCGCGCCGCGGGTTTCCGCTACGACTCGATCGGGCGGCCCGGTTCGCAGCTCACCGAGCGCCGGACCCGATCGTAGAGCCGCACCGCGGTGAGCTCGCGGCCCCAGACGCATCCGGTGTCGATCGCCAGCAGGTCGGGCCGGTCCATGTAGCCCAGCGCGGCCCAGTGGCCGAAGACGATCGGCGTGCCCGCGGAGGCCCGCCCCGGCACCTCGAACCACGGTAGATGGCCCTCCGGCGTGCACTCGACGCCCTCCTTCGCGGAGAAATCCATGCGACCGTCGGGCGTGCAGAAGCGGATGCGCGTCAGCGCGTTGACGATCACGCGCAGCCGGTCGTTGCCGCGCAGCGAATCGGTCCATCGCGCCGGCTCGTTGCCGTACATCTCGCGCAGGAAGCCCATCCAGTCGGGCCCCGAGAGCACGCGCTGCACTTCGCCGGCCAGTTCCAGCGTGCGCGCGACCGACCACTGCGGCAGCACGCCGGCGTGCACCATCAGCCATCCGTGCTCGAAGTGCGCCAGCGGCCGCGTGCGCACCCAGTCGACCAGCGCGTCGCGGTCGGGCGCGGCGAGGATGTCGTCGAGCGTGTCGGTACGGTGCGCGCGGCGGATGCCGGCGGCCACCGCCAGCAGGTGCAGGTCGTGGTTGCCCAGCACCGTGACCAGTCGCTCGCCTTGCGCGATCGCCCAGCGCAGGCTGTCGGCCGAGCGCGGACCGCGATTGACGATGTCGCCGGGCATCCACAGCCGTGCATCGGGAGGCAGTTGCGGCAGCAGGCGCAGCAGGCTGTCGAGGCAGCCCTGCAGGTCGCCGATGACCCAGGTTTCGGCACTCATCGGATCAACGTTTCATGGAGCGAGCGTGGGGAGTGGATGCTGACGCCGCGGACGTCCCGGCCGTACAGTCGTCCGAAATGGGTCCTGTCGTCCGTGACCAGCGCCCCGCAACCGAGCCGGATCGCTGCGGCGAGAACGGGCCTGTCCTGTTCGGGCAGCAGTGCCGCGAGTTGCGGATCGAGTTCGTCGCGACGGAAGCGCGCGACATCGATGCCGGCGAGGAGGGTGTCGAGTGAACCCATGGCGTCCGTGCCCTTCACCCCGAGATTCCGACGCGCTTCGGCCAGGACGTAATCGTCGGCGCAGAGGGTGTGTCCCGCCGCTTCGAGCAGGGCGAGCAGGGCCCGAACGGCCCCGGCGGATTTCGCCGCGGCAAACAGGATGTTTGCATCGAGGAAGATCCTCATCCCGATCGACCGGCGTCGGCGACTCAGCGCCTGCGCTTGCGAGGGGCTGCGACCTTCGCGCTGCCAGGTCGTGCTTGCTCGCGATCGCGCATGGCCGCGGCCAGTTCGGCTTCGGCTTCGTCGAACTCGCGCACGCGCTCTTCCGCGTAGAGCTCGACCGGCAGCGTGACTGCCGGCCGGAGCAGCAGACCCTCGGGCGTCGTTTCGGCGATGAGGATGTCGTCGGGTTTCAGGCCCAGCGCGCGCCTCAGGCGGGCAGGCAGGGTGATGACGCCGCGGCTGGTCATGGTGACGGGGATCCGCATGCGCGAATTCTTGCAGAGTTGCCGCGAATCTGCAATGCGGAATAACGGCGATTCTTGACGGAAGAAAGGAAAATCCTTACGATGGCTCGCCAGCAGCGCTGATCCCGAGGCTGAACATGATCACGAGCAAACTGACCAGCAAGGCACAGACCACGATTCCCCAGCCGGTCCGCGCAGCACTGCGCCTCGAAGAAGGCGATGAACTGCTCTACGAGATCGTCGACCAGCGCGTGATCCTGACGAAGGTTCCCCGAGAAAAAGCACAGGACGATCCGTTCGGGACTTTCGACGAGTGGCATTCGAAAGCCGACGAGGAGGCTTATGGCAGCCTTTGATCAGGGCGACGTCGTCAAGGTTCCGTTTCCGTACACCGATCGCGCGACGCGGCAGTCGCGGCCCGCGCTGGTCGTTTCATCGGGCGATCTCGAGGATGCGCACGGATTGCTCTGGGTGCTGATGATCACCAGCGCCGAGAACCGGGGTTGGCCCGGGGACGTCGCTGTCGTTGACCTGCAGGCCGCCGGACTACCCGCACCGTCGGTGATCCGCACGGCCAAGATCGCCACCATCGAGGCGATACATGCCACGCCGCTCGGCCGGATACCCGCCACGCTGCGGCGGCGGGTTCTGCGCCAGGTTGCCGCGTGCATCGGGACGACCTGACCGTCGTGACTTACTGGGCGGCTCTTGCAGCCCCGCGCACGCAGAATCGTCCGGATGAAGAAAACCCCCTACCTCGTAGCCGGCGCGCGGCCGAACTTCATGAAGATCGCGCCGATCGTGCGCGCGTTGCAGGCGCGGCCCGACGTCTTCGACTGACGCATCGTCCACGACCCGGCGACGCTGGCCGGCATCGCCGGCGCGCTGCGCGAGATCCCGGCGAAGCTGCCGCTGGTGTTCCCGGTGCATCCGCGCACGCGCGGCAACCTCGGGGAGTTCGGCCTCGACCTCGGGCCAAACGTGGTCCTCACGAAGCCGCTGTCGTACATGGACTTCCTGAACCTGTGGAAGGACGCGAGCCTGATCCTCACCGACAGCGGCGGGCTGCAGGAGGAGACGACGGCGCTGGGCATCGCCTGCGTGACGCTGCGCGAGAACACCGAGCGTCCGGTGACGGTGGACGAAGGCACCAACACGGTGGTGGGCGTGGATCCGGCGAAGATCGTCGCGGCGGCCGATGCGGTGCTGGCGGGCCGGGCCAAGACCGGTCGCCGCCCGCAGTTCCGGGACGGGCGGGCCGCCGAACGCATTGTCGAGACGCTGGCGGAGCAGCTGGCCCGCCGGGATTGACGAGTCCTCACTCGCGGAAGGGATCGTGGATCGTCAAGGTTTCGATCTTCTGTCCGTGCCGAAGATCCTCACTGAGCAGACGCGTGCAGCCGGCCGCCAGGGCGGCCGCAACAATCAGCGAATCGTAGAAGCCGAAGGCCCAGCGCGCCTGGACCTCGAGTGCGCGCCGATAGAGCGCGACGCTCGCCGACACCCGCAGCAGCGGGGCAAGGACCGTTTCCAGGTACGCGCGCCCCTGCGCGATATCGAGAGCAACCTGGGCCTTCCGCAGCGCGGTATTCAGGCATTCCTGGATGACCTGGTAGCTGACGCACGCATTGCCGCCTGTCAGCGCCTGCCGAATGATGCGTTCGGCGATCGCCTGCTTGCGTGGGTCGCTTGCGTCCAGGTGATAAATGAAGACGTTCGTGTCGATGAAGTCTTCAGCGCTCATTCATCTCATCCCGGGTCAGCTTGCGCCCCACCTTCAGCTTGCCGCGCAGTTGCGCCATCGTTTCGTCGTAGCGCTGCAGGCGCTCATGGGTGCCGGCGTAGTCTGCGAGCCAGCGCCGGAATTGTTCGTTCAGCGTTGTATGTTCCGCACGCGCCCGATCCCGCGCTGCCTCGATCAGGCGTTCGTCCGCGCTGAGGGTGATGTTCTTCATGGGCCGTCTCCGATCTGCGAGATACACGGTACGAGTGTGCACGAAAACAGTGTGAGACCGTGTAAGCGCGGACGTCCCTCAGTGGTTTTGACGTACAATTCTGGAATCAGGAACAAGTCATCTCTTTATTCGAGAAATCAACAAGCATGGACGTCATCGCCCGTATCATCGAGCGCGCCCGGTCGGCGCCGCGCCGCATCGTGCTCTCCGAGGGCGAAGACCTGCGTGTGCTGCAGGCAGGGGTGCGGGCCGCGCGCGAGGGCGTGGCTCGCGTGATCGTCGTGGGGGCGGACGCGGCGATCCGCGAGGTCGCCGCTCGCGAAGCGATCGACCTGGCCGCGATCGAGATCGTCGATCCGCAGGCTTCGCCGTTCGCGCCAGCGTTTGCCGAGGCACTGCACGAACTGCGCCGCAGCAAGGGCATGACGCCCGCGCAGGCGAGCGAGGCGGTGCGTGACCCGCTGTGCTTTGCCGACCTGATGGTGCGGCTCGGCCATGCCGACGGCTCGGTGTCCGGCGCGGTTCGCACGACGGCCGACGTGGTCCGCACCGCGATCCAGGTGATCGGGCCGGCACCCGGCTGCAGGCTGGTGTCGAGCTTCTTCCTGATGATCTTCGCCGAGGCGTGGCACAGGGTGCGCCGCGGGCTGATCTTCTCCGACTGCGGGCTCGTGGTCGATCCCGACGCGCAGGCACTGTCCGAGATCGCGATCGCCGCCGCCGGCAACGCGCGCAGCCTGCTGATGGAGGACCCGCGGGTCGCGATGCTGTCGTTCTCCACCGCCGGCAGTGCGCGCCACCCGAGGGTCGACAAGGTGGCCGAAGCCACGCGGCTGGTGCGCGAGCGCCGCCCCGATCTGCCGGTGGACGGCGAGGTGCAGCTCGACGCGGCGCTGGTGCCGCAGATCGCGGCGCGCAAGCTGCCCGGTTCGCGCGTGCATGGCGAGGCCAACGTGCTCGTCTTTCCCGACCTCGACGCGGGCAACATCGGCTACAAGCTGGCCGAGCGCCTGGGGGGCGCGATCGCAGTCGGGCCGATGCTTCAGGGCCTGAACCGCCCGGCCAACGACCTGTCGCGAGGCTGCTGCGCGGACGACGTCTTCAATGTGATCGCGGTCACCGTGGTGCAGGCGCAGGCGGCCGAAGCGGTGGTCGCACGAGCCTGACGAGCGCTCGTCGACGAAGAATGCGCAACGAGCACTCGATGAGCGCGCGTCAGCGCCGGCGCCGCCCCGCGATCAGGCCGGCGATCGACAGGAGCAATTCGTTGCCGATCGGCTCGGCGGGGTCGGTGGCCAGGCAGCGCCGGTAGTACGCGCTGAGGTCGAGTCCGACGCCCAGCCCGAGCACTTCGACGAGGCCTGCCTGCTCGTGGCGTGCGACCACTTCCTTCAGGTGATTGTCCAGGTAGAAGCGGTCATTGGCCAGCGCGGTCGCGCTGTCCATCGGGCAGCCGTCGGAGATCACGATCAGGATGCGGCGCCGCGCGGCGCGCTGCATCAGCCGACCGCAGGCCCAGTCGAGCGCCTCGCCGTCGATGCCCTCGCGGTACAGGTCGGGCTTCATCAGCGCGGCGAGATCGGTGCGTGCACGCCGCCAGTTGCGGTCGGCGCTCTTGAAGATCATGTGCAGCACTTCGTTCAGACGACCGGGATGCGGCGGGCGTCCACGCGCGAGCCATTCCCGGTACGGGCGACCACCGTTCCAGGCGCCGGTGGTGAAGCCGAGTACCTCGGTGGCCGCGCCCGCGGCCTCGAGCGCGCGCACCAGTACGTCGACGATGATGGCGACCGGCTCGACGTGCGCTTTCATCGAGCCCGAGCAATCGACCAGGAATGCGAACGCGCAGTCGGCCACCGGGCGATGGCGCTCGAGCCGGAACAGCCGGCGCTCGGCCGGAGCGCTGACGAGCTGCGCCAGCCGCGCGCCGTCGATGCAGCCTTCCTCCTCGCCGAAGTTCCAGCCGTCGCGCTGCGGGGTGGCGAGGATGGCCGCGAGCAGGCGCGCCAGGCGCGCAAGGTGGATGCCGCTGGCTGCAATGCGTTCGTCCAGCCGCTGGCGGTATTCGCGCAGCAGCTCTCGGCGCACCAGCGGTGCGGCGTCGATCTCGCGGTCGTAACGGGTGGTATACGCACGATAGCCCTCGCTGCCGGCGCCGAGTGCCTGGCTGCTGCCGCTCGCCGCCGCGATGCCGTCGCCGTCGCTCTGTTCGACCTCGAGCAGCAGGGCGAACGCGGCCGGTGTCTCGTCGTCGCCCTCGCGCGCCTCGCGCTCGCCCGCCTGCTGCGCTTCGGCCGTTCGCACCATGGCACCGATGATCGCGGCGATGCGCAGCGCATGCGCGGCGAACGCGCGCTGGTCGGCGCGCTCGCGCCGGATGCCGGCCAGCGTGCCCGCGAGCGCGCGGCCCAGCTTCGCACGCGTGGTCTCGATGATCTCCTCGGTCTCCGCGAGCGGCGGCTGGCCGTTCAACACCGACCAGAGGCTTTGCGCGAGCGCGTACATCAGCAGCCCGAGCCGGGTCTCGGTGAGGCGTGATGCGTGGAATGCGCGCGACCATTGCTCGAAGCGATGCCGCAGGTTTTCGGCCACGCCCGGCATGGTCGTGGGCGCGAGCGTCTCCACGCGCAACTGCTCGAGCATCTCGAAGACCAGTCGCTCGACCGGATCGGACGGCGCGAGCGCCCGGTGCAGCGCCGCATCGGAATGGCGCAGGCGCAGCGCCATGGCATCGGCGAGCCCGCGCTGCGAACCGAAGTCATCGAGACCCCGGGCCGTCGAGTCGTCGCGCAGGTGCGGGGCGAGGAAACGTAGCGGCGCAGCGCCACGATGCAGCGTGCCGCCGCGAAAGTGCAGCTGCGTGTCACCGGTGAGTGCGCGGATCGACGCTGCGCACAGCTCCTCGATGCGCTGCTGACGGCGCGCCTGCTGTGGCGCGCTGACCTGCGGCTGCGTGCCGGTCACTGCGGCGCGGTCCCCGTGGCCTGCGACTCGTCGAGTTCCTCGCCGAAGCAGCGCTGGTAGTACTCGGCGACGATCGGCCGCTCGACTTCGTCACACTTGTTCAGGAAAGCCAGCCGGAACGCGAGCGCCGGATCGTGGAAGATCTCGCAGTTCTCGGCCCAGGTGATCACGGTGCGTGGCGACATCAGCGTGGAGAGGTCGCCAGCGGCGAAGCCCTTGCGTGTCAGCTCGGCCAGCGCGACCATTGATTCGATCAACCTGCGGCCGCGCTCGTGCGCTTTCGAGGGCACGCGCGCGAGTACGATCGCGACTTCTTCGTCGCGCGGCAGGTAATTGAGGGTGGCCACGATGTTCCAGCGATCGATCTGCGCGTGGTTCAGCGCCTGCGTGCCCTGGTACATGCCGCTGGGGTTTCCCAGCCCCACCGTGTTCGCGGTGGCGAACAGCCGGAAGTACCGGTGCGGGCGGATCACCCGGTTCTGGTCGAGCAGCGTGAAGCGGCCGTCGCGCTCCAGGATGCGCTGGATCACGAACATCACGTCGGGGCGGCCGGCGTCGTATTCGTCGAACACCAGTGCGACCGGGCGCTGCAGTGCCCACGGCACGATGCCTTCCTGGAATTCGGTCACCTGCAGGCCGTCGCGTACCACGATCGCATCCTTGCCCACCAGGTCGAGGCGGCTCACGTGGCCGTCGAGGTTCACCCGCACGCACGGCCAGTTCAGCCGCGCAGCCACCTGCTCGATGTGCGTCGACTTGCCGGTGCCGTGCAGCCCCTGCACCATCACCCGGCGGTTGCGCGCGAAGCCGGCGAGGATCGCCAGCGTGACCTCGGGATTGAAGCGATAGGCGTCGTCGACGTCGGGAACGTGGTCGTCGCGCTCGCGGAAGGCAGGCACTTCGAGGTCGGAATCGATGCCGAATACGGTTCGTACCGGCACCAGCAGTTCGGGTTCGGACTGAACGGGAAGGGTCATGCCGGCCACCTCGACTCGGGGATGTCTGATGATATCAGCATTCCGAAATTTGATAGTTTGCATATCTATTTTCGGAATCATTATTGACGGAACCGGGAAATGTTCGATACAGTTCCACCATCAGATCGGTAAATAGAACATCGCGTATCGAAATTCGATAGGTGCCGTTCAATTCCCATTCAGCCGTTCCATCCCCAAGAGGAGACGCGATGAGCAAGCAAGCCCCCGGAAACGCCCGCTCGGTGGTGAAGGGCGTCCAGAAGATGACGCCGTCCGAAGCGTTCGTCGAGACGATGGTGGCCAACGGCGTCACCGACATGTTCGGCATCATGGGCTCGGCGTTCATGGACGCGATGGACATCTTCGCGCCCGCCGGCATCCGGCTGATTCCGGTGGTGCACGAGCAGGGCGCCGGCCATATGGCCGACGGCTACGCGCGCGTGAGTGGCCGCCACGGCGTGGTGATCGGGCAGAACGGCCCCGGCATCAGCAACTGCGTGACGGCGATCGCGGCGGCCTACTGGGCGCACACCCCGGTGGTGATCGTCACGCCGCAGACCGGGTCGGCCACGATCGGCCTGGGCGGGTTCCAGGAGTGCAACCAGTTGCCGATGTTCCAGGAGTTCACCAAGTACCAGGGGCACGTCACGCATCCGGCGCGCATGGCCGAGTACACCGGCCGCTGCTTCGATCGGGCGATGTCGGAGATGGGCCCGACACAGCTGAACATTCCGCGCGACTACTTCTACGGCGAGATCAACACCGAGATCCCGATGCCCTCGCGGCTCGATCGCGGTCCGGGCGGGGAGACGAGCCTGAACGAGGCGGCCGACCTGCTGGCGCAGGCGAAGTTCCCGGTGATCATCTCCGGCGGCGGCGTGGTGATGGCCGATGGCGTCGACGAGTGCAAGGCACTGGCCGAGCGGCTCGGCGCCCCGGTGGTCAACAGCTACCTGCACAACGATTCGTTCCCGGCCAGCCATCCGCTGTGGTGCGGTCCGCTGGGCTACCAGGGCTCGAAGGCAGCGATGAAGCTGATGGCGCAGGCCGACGTGGTGGTGGCGCTGGGCTCGCGGCTCGGCCCCTTCGGCACGCTGCCGCAGCACGGCATGGACTACTGGCCGAAGAACGCGAAGATCATCCAGATCGACGCCGACAACAAGATGCTCGGCCTCGTGAAGAAGATCTCCGTGGGCATCTGCGGTGATGCGAAGGCCGCCGCGAGCGCGCTCGTGCAGCGCCTGGCCGGCCGCACGCTCGCCTGCGACGCGACGAAGGCGCAGCGCGCCGCGACCGTCGCCGCCGAGAAGGCGGCCTGGGAGAAGGAACTCGACGAGTGGACCCATGAGCGCGATCCATACAGCCTCGACATGATCGCCGAGCAGACCGGCGAGAAACCGTTCTCCGGCGGCCAGTACCTGCACCCGCGACAGGTGCTGCGCGAACTCGAGCGCGCGATGCCGGCCGATGCAATGGTGTCCACCGACATCGGCAACATCAACTCGGTGGCCAACAGCTACCTGCGCTTCGAAAACCCCCGCAGTTTCTTCGCCGCGATGAGCTTCGGCAACTGCGGCTACGCCTTCCCGACGATCATCGGCGCGAAGGTTGCCGCACCGCACCGCCCGGCGATCTCCTACGCTGGTGACGGCGCGTGGGGAATGAGCCTGATGGAGACGATGACCTGCGTGCGTCACGACATTCCGGTGACCGCGGTCGTGTTCCACAACCGCCAGTGGGGCGCCGAGAAGAAGAACCAGGTCGACTTCTACAACCGCCGCTTCGTGGCCGGTGAACTCGACAACCCGAGCTTCGCGGCGATCGCGCAGGCGATGGGCGCCGAGGGCGTCGTCGTCGACCGGCTCGAGGACGTCGGTGCGGCGCTGAAGCGCGCGGTCGACATGCAGATGAACCAGCGCAAGACCTGCATCGTCGAGATCATGTGCACGCGCGAACTGGGCGACCCGTTCCGGCGTGATGCGCTGTCGAAGCCGGTGCGCTTCCTCGACAAGTACAAGGACTACGTCTGAGCCACCGACGCTCGGGGGGCGCGCCCGCGCGAGCCGCGAGCGAGCCCCCTGCACCCGAACCCGAACGACATACGGAGCCCGAGCATGAGCACACCCAACGTCGAGTTCCTCAAGGCCTTCGGCGACGCCTGGAATCGCCACGACATCGACGCGCTGATGAGCATGATGGACGACGACTGCGTCTTCCATGCGGTGGGCGGCCCCGACCTGTTCGGCAGGAGCTACGTGGGTCGCGCCGAGGTGCGCGCCGGGTTCGAAGCCGCCTGGAAGACCTTCCCCGACGCGGCCTGGCTCGACGGCGAGCACTTCGTCTGCGGCGACCGGGGCGTCTCGGAGACCACCTTCAAGGGCACGCGCGCCGACGGCACGCGCGTGGAGGCGCGGATGGTGGACGTCTTCACCTTCCGCAACGGAAAGATCGCCGTCAAGAACGCCTTCCGCAAGGACCGTGCGCCGGTCGTCGCCGCCGGTCGCTGATCATCGCCGCGCATCCGCGCGCACCCGCTCCCGAGGAAACCCAGCCATGTCCGCAGCCGCCACGGCCGCCCCCGAATCCGCAGGCCACGCGACCGCGGGCCTGCGTGCCTACGACCCCGCCTACGATCCGCTCGTTGCGGCCACGCCGGGACACGGCACCGACTACGCGCCCACCTACTGGATCGGCACGGCGGGCCCGCCGCCCGAGGACGACGGTCCGGTGGCCGGTGACATGGACGTCGACGTCGCGATCATCGGCTCGGGTTTCACTGGCCTGAGCGCGGCGATTTTCCTCGCGCAGGAGCACGGCATCAAGGCCACCGTGCTCGAGGCCAACCGCAGCAGCTGGGGATGCAGCACACGCAACGGCGGCCAGGCGCAATGCGCGTCGGGACGCCTGAAGCGTTCGCAATGGATCAGCCGCTACGGGCTGGACACGGCGCTGGCGCTGCATCGCGAGTGCCTCGAAGGGATGGAGACCTTCAAGGAGCTCATCCGCGACATTGACTGCGAGCCGCAGCCCGGCGGCCACCTCTACATCGCGCATCGGCCGAAGGTGATGCCGACGCTGGCGAAGGAGGTCGACTGCCTGCGCGAGGTTTTCAAGTACGACGCTCGCCTGCTCGACGCCGGGACGGTGAAGCGCGAATGGGTCGACGACCGCGAGGCCGCCGGTGCGATGCACGAGCCCGAGGGCATCGGCATCCACGCCGGCAAGCTCGCCTTCGGCTACCTCGAGAAAGCGCGCGCGCTGGGCGTGAAGGTGCATCCCGCGAGCCCGGTGCAGGGTTGGGAGACGCGCAACGGCGTGCACCACCTGCGCACGCCCGGCGGCACCGTCCGGGCGCGTGCCGTGGGCATCGCCACCGGCGGCTACACCTCGCAGACGCTGCACCGCGAACTGAAGAACCGCCTGCTGCCGATCCTGTCGAACTCGATCGTCACGCGCCCGCTCACGCAGTCCGAGATCGACGCGTGCAACTTCAGGACGCGCCAGGTCCTCACCGACACGCGCGTGTTGCGCCACTACTACCGGCTGCTGCCCGACAACCGGCTGCAGATCGGCAGCCGCAGCGCGATCACCGGCCGCGATGCGCCGCAGAAGAAGTACGAGCAGTTCCTGGTGAACGACCTGCAGCGCAAGTTCCCCGCGCTCGCCGGCATTCCGATCGAGTATTCCTGGTGGGGCTGGGTCGACGTCGCCCACGACATGATGCCGCGCATCTTCCAGCCCGATCCGGCGCAATCGCTGTACTACGCGCTCGGCTACGGCGGCAACGGCGTGATGTACTCGGCGCAGGCCGGCCGCCGGCTGGCGCAGTGGATCGCCGGGCAGGGCGCCTCGTTGCAGCTGCCGATCTTCCGCTCGAAGCTGCCGTTCCCCAATATCCGGGAAATGGTGGTTTCCGAATATTTCGCGCCGTTTCGGCGCTTCGGCCAGTGGTTCCTGTACCGCTGGTACCACCTGAACGACGAGTTCCTGTAGCCCGGCCTCCGCCATCCACCCGCCACCACGACCACCACTGCACCCGAGGAGACGTCGATGAGACTGCGCAAGACCCTGCTGGTATCGCTGTTCGCCGCCGCCGGCCTGCTGGCCGGCGCCCCGGCCGCCGTCGCCAAGACCTTCAAGGTCGCCATTGGTGACGCCGCCGGTGGCACGCAGCATCACTTCGGCCTGACGTTCGCCAGGCTGTTCGCCGAGAAGACCGGCGGCGCCCACAAGGCGGACCTGTTCCCCAACAGCCAACTCGGCAGCGAAGAAGACACGGTCAACAACGCTGCGATGGGGTTGCTCGACTTCTCGATCCTGGCGATCAACAACATCACGCCGTTCTCGCCCACGGTGGGCGTGCTCACGCTGCCGTACGTGATCCAGAGTGCCGAGGAGGCGAAGAAGCTGACCACGGGTCCCGTCGGCAAGGAACTCGCCGAGAACACCGTGCGCGACGCCGGCGTGCGCATCATCGGGTGGACGTACTCGGGCTTTCGCCGGCTGACCAATTCGAAGCGTCCGGTGAAGACGCTCGCGGACCTGCAGGGCCTGGTCATCCGCGTGCCGAAGAACGAGATCATGATCGCCGCCTACCAGGCCTGGGGCATCAACCCCACGCCGATGGCCTGGTCGGAAACGTTCACCGGCCTGCAGCAGCGCGTGATCGACGGCCAGGACAACCCGTACATCACGATTTCGGCGATGAAGTTCTACGAGGTACAGAAGTACATCACCAACATCCGCTACATCTTCTCGCTCGAGCCGATGGTGGTCAGCGAGCAGGTCTTCAAGGCGCAGAAACCCGATGTGCAGAAGGCGATCCTCGACGCGGGGCGTGAAGCCACCGAGGAGAGCTACCGCTACCTGCTCGCCAGCGAGGAGAAGATCGGCAAGGATCTGGCCGCGCGCGGCATGGAGATCGTCGATCCGGCCAACGGCGAGAAGGAGTGGATCGAGAAGGCGAAGAACGTCTGGCCGAAGTTCCACAAGAGCATCGGCGGGAAGGAAAAACTCGACCGCGTGCTGAAGGAACTCGGCCGCTGAGTCGGCACGCATCCACGTCGCCGCCCGCTGCCGCGCCGGGCGGCGGCGCGCGACGATCGGCGGCACCCTCCACCCGACGGAGATATCCATGTCGATCCGGGGCATCCTTTCCGATCTCGCGACCCATTTCGAGGAGTACGTCTGCGACGCGCTGCTCGCGTTCTTCATGCTGCTGCTGTTCGTGCAGATCCTGCTGCGGCAGTTCTTCCTGTACTCGATCCCGTGGGGCGAGGAGCTGGCGACCTACCTGTTCGTCTGGTTCGCCTATCTGGGCGCCTCGGTGGCCGCACGCATGTCGGCGCACAACCGCGTCACCTTCCAGTTCATGTTCTTCCCGCCGATCGTCAGGAAGGTGTCCGAGGCGTTCGCCGACCTGCTGTGGGTCGCGTTCAACCTGTACTTCGTCTACCTGAGCTACGAGTTCGTCAGCCGGATGAATCCGTTCTGGAAGTCGCAGACGATCGGCGTGCCGATGAAGGTCTTCTACATGGTCTTGCCGGTGGCCTTCACGCTGATGTCGATCCGCATCCTCTGGAACAACTACCAGACACTGGTCAAGGGCGTGGAGATCCGCGACCCCGAGGCCGAGGAGATCGAGGCGCTCAAGAAGGCGAGCGCGGCCGGTTCGGGCTCGCAAGCCTGACGCCAGCGGAGAACGTCGATGGAAAACCTCGTCGTCGAAATCCTCTTCGGCGGCTTCCTGCTGCTGATGCTGATCGGTGCGCCGATCACCGTCGCGCTGGCCGGCGCCGCCATGTTCGCGTTTCTCGCGCTCGAGAAGAACCCGATCGCGTTCGTGCAGATCGCGTTCACCTCCGTGGGAAGCTTTCCGCTGATGGCGCTGCCGGCGTTCGTGCTGGCCGGCGCGCTGATGGAGGCCGCCGGCATCTCGAAGCGCCTGGTCGACATCGCGGAAACCCTCGCCGGACCGATCACCGGTGGCCTGGGCGCCGCCACGGTGATCGCCTGCCTGTTCTTCGGTGCGATCTCCGGCTCGGGCCCGGCCACCACCGCTGCCGTCGGCATGCTGATGATCCCGGCGATGACGCGGCGCCACTACGAGCGCAGCTACGCGTCGGCGGTCACTGCCGCTTCCGGCGGGCTGGGCATCATCATTCCGCCGTCGATCCCGATGGTGATCTTCGGCATCGCGGCGATGAGCCTCGCACCGACGGCCGCCGACATCAAGGCGCACGGCGAATTCGCTTCGCTGTCGATCCCGAAGCTGTTCATCGCCGGCGTGCTGCCCGGCATCCTGATGGCGATCGCGCTGCTGGTGACGAATTACCTGATCTCGAAGCGCCGCGGCTACCGCGGTATGGCCGAGCGCTGGTCGTTCGGCGAGATCGGCACGGCGCTGCGCAAGGGCATCTGGTCGGTGCTGGCGCCGTTCGTGATCCTCGGCGGGATCTACACGGGCCTGTTCACGCCGACCGAATCGGCGGTGGTCGCGATCTTCTACACGCTGTTCGTCGGCCTGTTCCTGCACCGCGAACTGAAGTTCAGGGCAGTGCTTCACGCGTTGCGCACCACCACCTGGATCACCGGGCGCGTGCTGATGATCCTGTTCGCGGCCACCGTGTTCGGCCGCCTGCTGGTGGAGCAGCGCATTCCCGCAGTGATCGCCGAATCGCTGCTCGCGCTCACCTCCGACATGTACCTGATCTGGACGCTGACGATCGTCTTCCTGCTGATCGTCGGCATGTTCATGGAGACGCTGGCGGCGATCATGATCCTGGTGCCGGTGCTGATGCCGGTGATGTTCTCGCTGGGCGCCGATCCGACCCACGTGGGCATTGTCGTGATCTGCGCGCTGTCGGTCGGTTTCATGACGCCGCCGCTGGGCGAGAACCTGTTCGTCGCCTCGGGCATCGGCGGATCGAGCGTCGAGGCGATCACGGTGCGCGCGCTGCCGTTCATGCTCGCCGCAACCGTCGCGGTCTTCCTGATCGCGTTCTTCCCGGAGATCTCGCTATGGATACCGCGCCTCTTCGGCTACTCCTGATGCCGCGCTCGACGCATTCCGGTGGGCGTGGGCTGCTTCACGCGCTGAGCCGCTCGTCGGCAGGGTCGTCGCCCTGCCGGCGCGTGCGCGCCCCCTTCGCCGGCTGTTCGTCCGGGTCGACGAGGTCGAGCGCGGCGCGCCGCAGCACCGGCAGCAACTCGACCGCTTGCACGGCATTGAGCCGCATGATCGGCGCCTGCACCGCGAGCCCCATGTTCGAGCGCCCGCCGTCGGCCGCGGGCACGAGCACCGCCACGCAGACCAGCCCCGGAAGGAACTCTTCGTCGTCGAGCGCGTAACCGTCGCGACGCACTTTCTCCAGTTCGCGCTCGAGCGCCTCGGGGTCGGTGATCGTGTTCGGCGTATAGCGCTGCATCGGACCGGGGCCGAGCACGCGCGCGCGCTGCGCCGGCGTCATCTGCGCGAGGAACAGCTTGCCGCTGGCCGAACAGTGGGCCGGCACGCGCGAGCCGGGATGCAGGTAGAAGCGCAGCGGGGCGGTGGTCTCCACGCGATCGAGGTAGAGCACGTCGTCGCCCGACAGGGTGGTGATGTTGCAGCTCTCGCCAATTTCGTCCTTCAGCCGGCGCAGCACTGCGCGCCGCGCGCTGTGCGCGGTGTCGTTGAGCAGCAGGTTCTCGGCCAGCCGGCGCAGGCGCGCGCCGGTGCCGTAGCTGCGGCCGTCGCGCTCGCGCTGCAGCAGGCGCGCGGATTCGAGCTGGTGCAGCATGCGGTGCAGCGTCGGCTTGGGCAGGCCGGTTTCGTCGACCAGGCCCTGCAGGGTCACGAATTCGTCCTTCGAGGCAATGACCTCCAGC
>WBZR01000885.1_pt2 | contig 31964 bp, 22 predicted proteins | sample 5204231 | NCBI WGS metagenome assembly WBZR01 (sample SAMN12412403, study PRJNA552823) | activated sludge metagenome | isolation source: activated sludge from anammox sidestream of wastewater treatment plant... | place: USA: Virginia | collected 2017-08 | reverse complement strand
AAATCAAAATCAATCGTAACATCGTAATTTCCACCAACGAAAACAGAGAGTTTCTGGGTAAAATAAAATATATTTTTTAACATGTTGAATATCTGTATGTTGCATAAAAACAATTTTCGCATAGTGCTATAAATCAGCACGTTAAATTATCTCCGAAACTTTAATTAACAATAGAATGTAACTTTATCTGAGTTAATCGCAAATAAATGTTTTTCCCTTAGTGGATTCCAATGTACAGGAAGTATATTCCGGAGCACCTTGATCCTTCAGATTGGATTTGGGTTGTTTGCTTTTTAATTCAGGGACAATGTTTAATGACAAGCAACTTGAATTACTTCTTCTCAAATATTAGCATCCCTAAATCTCTTTTTGCTTTAAAAACATTGTCTAAAATCTTCGTAATAGGAAGTAAAATATTTTGAACAGCAACAGAAAACCTGGTAAGCGGTTCTCCTTCAATACGATTCTTACGATTTAATAGCTTTCTGGTAGCGCCTGCCATTAAGTAGCTTGTTTGGATATTTATAAACTCTACACTTTTTAACTCAAAACCGTTTATATCAAAAAGCTCTTTGTAGAAATCAACTGTCCTCCCATGATTTAATGCATCTCCCTTAAATTTGGTCTCGATTCTTTCATGAATTATTATTTGATTCGACGAGACTCTTGCAATTTCACTCACTATACTATTCAACATCTTATCATCAGTAATATGTTGCAGCACTGTTGCAGTATATGTCAAATCAAAGCTATTATCTTCAAATGGCAAGCTAACACCATCAATTTTAACGATATTAGTATCTTTTAGGTCTTTGGTATTTTCACTCGCAAGCCTTACCATTTGATTTGAAATATCCGCCCCTGTAAGACTTTTGGGGCCTTGGCTATATACTTCTAAAAGATTTCCTCCCGGACCACACCCTACTTCAAGTACTCTTTTATCTTTAAAATCGTTAGTTAGTAACATTTTTAAAAACTTCTCCCGCTTGTACTCATAGAACGGTTCAGAATCACCTGCAACAAGTCGGTTCTTCTTCCTTAAATTCATTCGTTTTGCTACATCTGACCAGTATTCTTCTACGTTGTACATTATACCTTTTTATTGATTATGGATGCAAATGTAGTGAATTAATCGCGAACATGCCATTAAAACTGACTTCCAATAGATAGTCTATCCTTTTACAAAAACTTCTTGAATCGCTCGTAAGCACTCCTGTGCAGCATCTCCCTATCATCCGGGTGAGTAATTTCTATCAGCGCCTTTGCCCTTTGCCGCATATTGAGTCCAAAAAGATTGACGACGCCATATTCTGTCACAACGTATCTGACATGACCACGAGAAGTTACTACACCTGCGCCTGGCTTCAGCGTTGGAACGATACGCGGTAGTCCCTTCTTGGTTCGGCTGTTGATGGCGATGATCGGCTTACCACCTTTGCTGAGCGCTGCTCCTCGCATAAAATCCATCTGGCCTCCGATGCCGCTGTATTGATAGGTGCCGATGCTATCAGAACAAACCTGACCAGTCAAGTCAATCTCAATACAGGAATTGATGGCGACAACCTTTTCATTTTTGGCGATTACGGAAGGATTATTGACATAATCGATATCGAGGAAGGCCAATCCGGCGTTGTTATCCACAAAGTCATAGAGCCTTCTCGTGCCAAGCGCAAAGCTGGTCACCATGCGATTGGGATGAATTTTCTTCTTGCGATTGTTGATGACATTGTCCAGAAAAAGATTGATGATGCCATCGCTGAGCATCTCTGTATGCACACCTAGATCCTTATGATTTCCAAGATAGGCAAGAACGGCATCCGGAATGGTACCAATGCCCATCTGGAGCGTGGCCCCATCATCCACCATCTCAGCGATATTTCTGCCTATCTGCCGATCTATGTCCGTCACCTTGGCACTATAATCCACCTCCGGCAACTCCGCTTCATGATACACCATCTTGTCGATGTGCTGATAGTGTATCATACCATCACCCAGCGTTCTGGGCATACGCGGATTGACCAAAGCAATGATTTTCTTAGCGTTATTGACGGCAGCACGGGCGATATCCACTGAGACGCCCATGGAGCAATAACCATGACTATCCGGTGGCGTCACATGGATAATTGCGACATCCAAGGGAAATATTCCGTCATTGAACAAATCGGGTATATCACTTAAAAAAATAGGCACAAAGTCTGCATGACCACTATTGACAGCTTCCCGAACCGGACTACTTACAAATAGGCTGTTGACATGGAAGGAATCTGCGTATTCCGGTTTGGCTATTTCCAATTCCGGTCCTTGAAGTGAGATAAAAACCAATTCCACATTCTTATAGTTGCCCGCATTTTTAGCCAATTGGTCCAGCAAATATACCGGCGTACAAGCGCTTCCATGCAGAAATACCCTGCTATTGCTCTTGATCAATGATAATGCCTCTGCTGCAGATACATAATTCAACTCCATCTCAAAAATTTTGGCGCCAAAAATAAAGTAATTTCCGGAGAAAGGAAATTCAGGAATGAATTGGCTGTATTACAAACTGGACGAATTATAAAATGCAGGTATTAGTGGATGAGGCGGTAAATACAGAAGGTTTGATAGTTTGAAGATTGATGCACTATTGCCGTATGTTGGGCCAATGTACGCTGGAATTTTTTTAAATCAAACAATGAAGCTTAAATCCCCGTCATTAATTTATTTTGAACTATTCATCGGGACAGAAGCATTAGCTCGATGTTTTAAGATACCAGAGCCTTGAATTTTAGTGATTTTAGTGATTTTTATCAAGCTTTCACTGTATGTCAACCGAAAGTCATAAACAGAATATTTTACAAAATACCGTAAATACAACCTCCGACCATTCTTGTATCAACCAACAGCTTCATGATAAATTACTGTAGAAAGTGCTGTAGGCACGACCAATTGGTAGAAATTCATATTTTCCGCAATCCAAGCTCCATAGGAGCGACCTTATAAAACAAATATTGAAAATCAGATAAATATAATTATTCAATGGCGTTATCCACGTCTAACGTTAACCGAATTTCTTTATTATTGGAAGAAAAGTGCAATTTGTTTGTACACACATGAAATGATTTGCTCATAATTCATCTTCTCCTAAACACTGAACAATAAAATAATTTAATTTCAAATTGAGTACGTTATTCTATTATTTTATCAATTTTTACACATATATTTAATTGTAATATATACTGTACCAATAAATAATTTAGCCCTCGCTTGTAACCTTTTTTCACCCTTCCCACTCTATTCAAAATGTAAGGCGTTGCGAAGGAAACGAATTGAAAAATGGAATACATCAAAATGATTATGTGTCACTAATATATATATCATACTAAAATGTGACTTACAAACCAAAGAAAAAAATTGCAAAATAATCCGTTGAATTTGTAACCTCAAACAAACCTGTAAACTCTAATCAAATACAAACAACAAAACATTTAAAAATATGAAAAAAATAAACTTAAACAAACTCGCAATGATCAAAAAACCGATCAAAATATTTGCTGCATTTCTGATACTGTTGGTATCCTTGCAGAGCTGCACCAAGGATGAAATAGCAACCAACCCACTGGATGGCATCAAATACAAAATCTTCAGCAACACCATGAGAAAGCTTTGGAGCGATCATGCATCGTGGACCAGAAATGTCATCCTGGACTTTGCACAAGATGCGCCCGGCACAGCAGATGATGTCAACAGACTCCTCAAGAATCAGGAAGATATAGGAGATGCGATCAAGCCCTACTATGGTGATGAGGCTGGCAATCAATTGACCTCTTTGTTGAAAGATCACATAGTAATCGCAGGAAATATCCTTACAGCCGCAAAAACAAGAAACGACTCCGACTTGAACAAATTGATCGATTCCTGGTATGACAACGGAAATGATATAGCGGCTTTCTTGAGCTCAGCCAATCCGGAAAACTGGGAACTGCACCACATGAAAGAGCATATGAAGGACCATTTGGACTGGACATTGCAAGAAGCTACTGCACAATTGAACGGAAATTACCAGGGAAGTATTGATGCATACGACGAAATTTACCGACAACTTCTACACCTTGCTGACCAGTTATCTTCTGGAATCGCCCTTCAGTTCCCCGAAAAATTCTAACACACAAGTACAGATTTCGGCTACCTCAAAATCAGCCTCAAATCGCAACAGGATTAAGCTGACATAAATCGGCCCTGGAAATCAATATCCTAACCTCAACGCCCAAAATAGCAAATCATATAATCTAATATTAAAAAAGTATTTAACATTTAAAATTTAAAAAAAATGAAAAACGCATTTAGAAATTTCAACTTCAGCAGCATAAAGAGATATACAGGCATCTTATTCGCTGCCGTCATTATGACCTTCGCACTTCAAAGCTGTAGCAAGGAAAGTATTGACCCGACCGAAACAGCCAACTACAAGACGCTCAACGCCAATATGAGAAAACTATGGAGCGATCACATGCAATGGACTTATTCCACGGTGGATGCATTCTTCAACAACGCAGACGGGCTGAATGCTCAATTGAACAGGCTGTTGCAAAACCAAAAGGACATAGGAGCCGCAATTGTTCCTTACTACGGACAGGCCGCAGGTGATCAGCTGGCACAACTATTGACCGACCACATCACCGGTGCAGTTCCCGTCCTTACAGCAGCCAAGGAAGGAAATAACGAGGCATTGACAACCGCTTTAAACGATTGGTACAAGAATGCTCAGGATATCGCAGATTTTCTCGCCGAAGCCAATCCAAACTGGAAACAGGATGATATGCGTCACATGATGAAAATGCATATAGACCAAACAACCGACTATTCTGTTGACCTCCTCAAAAAAGATTATGACAAGGCAATCAAAGTATTTGGAGAAGCCAACGATCACATGCTGATGATGGCTGATGATCTAAGCAAAGGCATAGCAAAGCAATTCCCTGACAAATTCTAAGCCCTGCTCTCGAAGAAAATTTATTGTTCCATTGTATGCATAAATTTCCTTTTTAGAGAATTTTTAAAATGTAGTATCCGGCCGGGGATCATGGTCGAATTATCCCCGGCTTTTTAATTGAAAAGAATTAACCAAAAAATCAAAAAAATGGCAACCATTGACAACAACATCGTAAAAAACACCACCAATCTATTGAAATATACCTTCACCATCGTGCCCATCGTCGCAGGAGCGGATAAATTCATAAATCTGCTTACAGACTGGACTGCCTACATCAATCCAAGTTTTGCAGAGATACTGCCCTTCTCCGGATCAGTCTTCATGATGATAGCAGGCGTAATCGAGATCATAGCAGGAATCATAGTATTTACCAGACCGAAAACAGGCGGCCTCATCGTTGCAGCCTGGCTGACATTAATTGCATTGTCCCTGCTTGCCGGTTGGAATTATGCAGATGTTGCAGTAAGAGACCTGGTCATGGCTATTGCAGCCTTCTCACTGTCTAATTTGGCAAAGGCGTCAGAATAAAAAAACACAACACAACTAACTCAGTTAGAGAAGGTTACAAAATTATTGAAAAATAAATGACTTTTTTTGTAACTTTCTCACGCCCGCCTTACTCTAATGGAATATATGTAACTTTGGAAACTGTTTTTCATCCAATGAAATATGGGTAAATGTATCCCGAACAAAAAATATTAGAGTAAAATGGAATTACAAGACAAATTGACTGAAAATGAAATCATTACAAGGATTCTCAATGGCGAGAAATCATTGTATGAGATCATAGTCAGGCGATACAATCACTATCTTTATAAATTGGGACGATCCTACAATTATAACCACGATGACACGCAGGATCTGATGCAGGACACCTATATCGATGCATACAAAAGTCTTGCTCAATATGAAGGCAGAGCAAATTTCAAGACCTGGATTTTCCGCATCATGATGAATAATTGTTATCGTAAAAAAGAAAAATCAAGCTTTAAAAACGAAGTCATGCAAGAGATTAATGATAACTCAAAACCTCTCTTCTCCCACTCCGGTCATGATACCGACAAGGTTGTGCACAATAAGGAACTGGGCGAAATTATTGAAAATGCTCTCAGCAAAATCCCCTTTGACTACAGGATGGTTTTTACACTCCGTGAGATCAATGGAATGAATGTCACGGAAACAGCCGAATTATTGAATATTTCGGAAGCGAATGTCAAGGTAAGAGCCAATCGTGCCAAATCCATGCTCCGCGAAATGATTGAAAAGGAATATATCAGTGAAGAACTATTTGCATTCAACCTGATATACTGTGACGCCATGGTCAACAACGTCATGAAAATCGTAAACGAACTGTAAGCCATGCAAAAAACAATACCATTAAACCGCAGCGAAAGCATGTCCGAAATTCAGCACGTACACACACTCACAGGGTTGACTGACGAAGAGAAAATCAGGAAAATAGAATACCATTTTGCTCAAATAATGGATACGCTCGGTTTGGATCTTTCGGATGACAGCCTGAGCGGAACTCCAAAAAGAGTGGCCAAAATGTACGTCAAGGAAGTATTCAGCGGACTGAATCCGGCCAATGAACCAGCAATCAGCCTGTTTGACAATAAATATCATTACAATAAGATGCTGGTCGAAAAGGATATCACCCTGTTTTCCTATTGTGAGCACCATTTCGTACCCATCATCGGAAAAGCGCACGTAGCCTATATCCCTGATGACAAAGTAATCGGATTATCCAAGCTCAACCGCATTGTCCAATACTATGCCAAGCGGCCTCAGGTTCAGGAAAGGCTTACTATCCAGATAGCCGATGCATTGAAGGAAATCCTGCATCATGATAATGTAGCAGTGATGATAGAAGCCGATCACCTTTGCGTAGCTTCAAGAGGAATCAAGGATACCAACAGTAATACAATCACCTCAGTATTCTCCGGCAAATTTGAGGACGACTCTGTCCGAAATGAGTTTTTTTCATACATTTGAGCAAAATATAACTAAAAATGGCACATAAATCAAAAATAAAATCAATTGTCCCTGTCACACACGATGTATTGCGTGTTGTGGCAGAGCGTCCGGAAGGTCTCACATACACTCCGGGGCAGGCTGTCGATATCTCCATCAATAAGGAAGGATGGGAAAAGGAAATCAGAACATTTACCTTTACTTCCCTGCCTACAGATGATTATATTGAATTTACCATCAAGACTTATCCATCGCACAACGGTGTCACCAACCAGCTGCGCTCACTAAAGGCCGGTGACGAAATCAACCTTTACGATGTCTATGGCGATATCCATTACGCCGGTGAGGGTATCTTTATCGCCGGTGGTGCCGGTATCACTCCATTCATCGCTATCCTGAAGCAACTGGATGCTGAAGGCAAACTCGGTGATAACAAACTAATGTTTGCCAACAAAACCAAAGCTGACATCATCGATGTAGAACGTTTTGAAAAACTATTGGGCGATAAATTCATCAATGTATTATCGGATGAAAAGATACCGGGTTATGAGTACGGATTCATTTCGGCAGACATGATCAAGAAACATTCTGATCCGCAGAAACATTATTACTATCTGTGCGGTCCACCGCCAATGATGGATGCGGTTCAGCGACATCTTGCCACACTGGGGATTGATGAAAGCCACATCATTAAGGAAGGTTTCTAAATCCTGTTAAATAAAAACCGGCTATGCGCTTTCCTGAGTGTAGCCGGTTTTTTATTTTCATCCTTACCAGTATTCCATTTGTCACTTGCGGTTCCGGTCAAGATCAATATGGCTATTTCGGCTTAGATCAAGAGGCTTGCTACCTCATCCCTGACCTTGTTCAATGCTTCAATCTTCCACTTATCCTTTTCAGGCAACATACCAATGATATAATCCAGAAACTCTACTTCGCCCAGAATTTGTTTCAGATTGGCAAAATTCCTTAGCGAATCCATCAAATCATTCCGATACACTGAAACCAAATCCTTGCCTGCATCAGATTTCCCGGATATAAGCAATTTGATTAGGTGAATCTTCGCCAAAGAATTTGCACGATAATAGTCCTTGTATTCTTCCTTTCCGGCATTAAGTTTCCTGATGTAGCTTTCCAATAATTCACCGACTCCGAATTGTTCCCTGATACCTATCAATCGAAGATTCTTTTGCACAATTCGGCCATATTCAAGATATATGGCTAAGAAATAATTAGCCAGAGAATATACATCATCGGCAGAATCCGCACTCTTCAGCAATTTATAGGATTCCTGGAAGAAAAACTGCATCAGGCTAAGACAGCTTTTCCGCTTGTCCTTATCTTCTCTGCGTATGTAGGAAAGCCGTTTGTACAGCGAGCCTTTCAGCGCTTTTCTCTCGGATGTATTGCCTATCAGGTCGATCAGTCTCATGTCCTCGATCAGTTTGATTATTCCGGCTTCATCGATGCCCTTGCCGGCCTTGTAATCCTCCAGAATGATCTTGCCTCTCAGACTGCAATATTGCTCAAGAGAAGATACTGAAATGTCTGCGGCCTCCACCTCCCTCAATTTGCCATACAATTCCACCGCCAATCTGTACTCTCCCAAGAGGGCATATGCTGTGGCAAATCGCTCCAGTACAGCTCCGGAAGATACATTGCCTGCATCAGCCCTTGCCTTCAGATTTTCCAGTATCTTCATGTGCTGCGCTTTATCAACCTTTTGCCCAGAAATAAGGGAAATTTCATTATGAAGCTCAATGATGGCATGTGATTCCGTCACAAAAGGCGAATCATCCACACGCACAGAAGCCTTGCTGGTCAACCTGTAGAAATAATCGCCATAACATTGATAGGCGCCCCAAGTGTTGTAGTCCGGGTGTTTGTCATAACATTTACGCCGTGCTGATAGTACTGCATCGCCAAACTCATATCCGCCCAGCAATTTATCATACAACTCTGTTGAGAAGGTATGGGCGGCGGCATCATGGACGGCCCAACCTGCCACGACAACAGCTTTGACGCCCATACGGATCAGCTGGGTGCCGATATTGGCAGCAAGTGCGGATCGATCTTTATAGTATTTCTCATCCATACCGGTCATGTCCCCCGAATAGCAACAATTGACAAAGATGAATTCCGGAATCGTAGATAGCTGATTGATCATGCCCGGCTCCAGAAATACATCACTACCAAGTACAACACCGGCTTTAGCCTCTTTTTGGCCATTGGCCTCGACCTCACCATATACACCATGTGCAGCTATATGGATCACCTTGTACTTATCTGAGAAAAGCTCAGTTATAATATCTCCTGCGTGAGAATGAATCATCGACCTGACTTCAAACTTATTTTCAGCCAACTTCTCCCCCACTTCCCGCGCCTCAGTCTCAGCTCCCGGCAGTTGTGCGAAACCAGTTCCGGAATAATCAGGGTCTCCAATCACAAGTGCCTTATCCTCGGTGACAACTGTCGGATCCCTTCTGTAATTTTCGGTAATCAACTGCCGTATCATGCCCGTATTGACAAATGCAGGCTTTTCCCGATGGGCATTCGCAATGTCGCTGTAATCGTGGAACAATTCCCAGGGAAATTGTGCAGCGTATTCATCCAGTTTCCAGACCATGTTGCTCTGGTTGCGTATGATGTTCTTAAAATCATTCGGTATAAGCAGTTCAAACATGGTTTTGGACAACTTGGGATTCCAATCATTCTTATGCGAATATTCCCTTGCCAGGTATTCGACCAGCTTCAAGTCGGTAGTAACTCCGTCCTGTTCTATTCTGGCACGTCCGGAAGTGAGGCTGAATGTAAAGCCCGATGGTCGCCCTGTAATGCTATCATAATTGGTTACAGTATTGAAAGCACGCCACCAACTTGATGTATCGCCAAGGGTAAGCCGACGCCGCATTCCAGGCCCTTTTCTGAAGGGAGCAACCTGAATATTTAAGTCATCGCTTTTGCGCTCAAAATCCTTCAAAACACCGTAACATTGCTGTGCAAGATCTTCGTAGTAATCGACGAATTCTACCTGACGAATCAATTGAAGATCGATATTCAGTTGAATCATCCTTTCATTGGCCCTTTGGATGCCTGACAATATCGCCCGGAGGCATTCTGCAACCGGAATACCGGCAAAGGAAGATCCAACCAGGACGGTCGAAATCCCGGATGCCACCTGCTTATTTTCGCTCCTGCTGTAATTGTCCCGAAAGAAAAAAGCATATTTGATGATGGCACTCTCTACAGTCAGCGATAGTCGGTATGATGTCAATGCATCCGCTACCCCCAATCCTGCAACCAATGCGCCTTTCGGTCTGGATCCGCTTTGATAGGTAATCTCACTCTCGCCGATGTTACCCGGATAATAGCCAAGTCGTAACCTTTCGCTCAATTTCTGACCAAGGTAGTTGTCCAGACTCTTTTCGGCGCTGTAAAGGCCATCATTGAGGAAGTGCCCCACCAATACAGGATGAGAAGAGTATTTCAAATCTGCATGATACACCGATACCTGTAATGGATCGAGTTGCAGCTTTTCCTCCTTTCGGCGCGGCTTGCCATGGAAGATGGTATCAACCAACTCCTCATCATTGTCGGGAATAAAATCAAACTCCGGCACGATGCCTTCCATAGCCTCTCCCCTGCTGACAGGTGGGCTCTGTGGGAGCCTGGATGAAGTTCCTGACCGGACAATGTCCATGATCGTGTCGAATATGATCTGCTTGTTGGCCAGCTCGCCATGCGTGATTTCACTGTAATAAAGGTTGGATCTCTTCAATTCGGGTGGGATGCCCAATTCCCAGGTCACACTGCCATCACCGGCGTCCGTGGATTTAAAAAACAGTTTCTTTTTACCTATCCAATACTTCTGTTTGATCTCATAAGCAAAAGTTGTTTCATCATGCCCTGCAATATAAAAAACATTGTCCAGCTGAGCATCAACAATCCTGAAGTCTGCTGTTTCCCGCTTGTAACTGTTATACAAATCAAGCATATGCGAAGGAGGGATTGCAAGATAATTGGTATAAGGCTCGAAACTCTCCCAAAAGGCCGATGTGCCAAAGCCTTCGTCCGTCATAGGCAACAACTGAATAACTCCGGGAAAATCAGCTGCCGTAGCCATAATCTGGCCCCTGTCGTGTAACTTGTCTAAAAATCCAAGCAACTGAACCTTGGACGAATGTCCTGTCAACACTTCCATGATAAGATGTGAGCCACGCCATGGTGTACCCAGGAAAATAAGGCGATTGGAGGAGGATTGACAAAATGATTGCCAAGTTGCCTTTTCCTTGATCATCAGTTGTTTCATCACCAAGCCGCCCATGGAATGCGCTACGATCTGTACAGGCTTTCCGAAACTCAGACACCTCCTCAGCTCGGCAGCAAGCAGAGCGGCTGTTTCTGCCAGATTCTTCCGCCAATCGTATGGAAATACCTCAACATCATAGTGTGAGGACATGAATTCCCCGATCTTTCTGTAATATTTTTCAATGACACCACTGGCTTCAATACCTAGCGCCTTGATATTCAATTTATTGACAAATGCACCGGCAGAAACCCTCAAGATCGACAACCAGATATCATCGACATCGTCACGGAGTGTTGAGCCCATGATACCGGGCAGGATGATGACGATGGGCCGTTGACCGGAAACCTTATTGATTGCATATCGCTTCATCACCAAATCCAGACCTATTCCACGGCTTGTATCCGAATCGCCTCCAATCATGGAAAATGGCGATTGCCCAGCACTACCTGCATTACCGAAGGCATATAGCAAGGCTCTGCGGGAATCTTCATTCCTGAAATAGCTAAAATGGTTTGTTTTATTGGTATTTGAAAGGAAATATTGGATACCTGATGGCCCTCCTACTCCCTTATTCATAGAAGCGGTATCGACGACAAAATCATTTGGCGCCCGGTAATAAAGATTGGTAAATATGATGAGCAGCGTATTGGTGATCTTGCCACCGGCCTTACCATCACCGGCAACTACAAAGACTTCAGCATGGTAATCGTGTCTGATATTGTTGACCCGTTGATACGCAGAAGAAGGCACCATGGACCACAAACCGGGCATATCGGATGCTATGAAACGATGAGCCAGCACTTCCATGACAAATTCTCGCACTGCCTGATAAGCCGGTGTAGCTCCAATACCGAATACGCATCCCAAGACATTGATGAATGCATTGAGAAAAATATCCATTCTTTCGCTCAGCACAGACGTCCCACCACTCGGGCTGGCAACCCTGACAAAACGACGCACTGTCAACCTTTTTTCCTTTGCCAGTTCATTCAATTCACTGATCAAAGCGCCAAGATTCTCATCTTCACGCCTCAATATCTCCCTTTCCTCATCCGAATAACCTACCAAATCGTTGCGGTAATCACAACGGGTCAGGACATCACCTATCAGGCCACCGCGCGACTGGGACAGTATATCCACCGACAATCCAGCAGGAAGCGCCTTCAGCACATCTCTTGCATTCTCGAAGGGTGTCACCGAGATGGTATGATGTTGCAAGGCAATGACGTGATCATATTTACCACAAATTGCCTCCCACATGCCGCCTGATGTCATGTCTTCGAAAGAACCTTTCGTCGAGCTTAAGGTTCCGTGCAAAAGCAATAGCACATTTCCCGACAATAAAACAGGATTAGCAACGGGACTGAGTTCAAAGGCGGCATTTACGCTGAAAAGTCCGGTCGAAGGCATGACTTTCCGGTCAGCAGCGAGGGCGACTTCAAGCGCTATCTTAGAAGTTGTACCGGGCTTGAAGATATTGACAAGTTTCCTAAAAACACCACCGATGCCACTTCTGTCCGAGGAGGATGTAAGAAGCTCGGGCAATTTTCCGGCCCCATTGTCGCCCCTTGTCACGGCCACATTGGCAAAAATCTCAGGCAGATCACCTACATAGCCATACCAGACCGTTTCATCGCTGAAGACAACCTGTGCCAACAGATTGCTGTCCACCTCATGCTCGACCGACTCGCCACCACGAGTGCCCTCCGAACTGATGGTCATTACCGGTGTAAAGCCATCCAGCGTGTGTTCCGGCGTAATATCTCCGACGATACCCGATATTATAATGTATTTGGACTCGGCTGGTTCAGAAACAGTCTTATCGGATGATTTATGCGCATCGGAATTCTTATCCGGGGCATTTTTCTTTCGGGGAGGAATTTGCTTTGCCATAATTATGCGTATTTGAGGTTAAAAAATGATCAATATTGAGGGCGCTGTATATCGTGATTCAATTACAGTCACCGATGGATTCTTTCTAAGACCGGTCTTAGGGTAAGTACTTAATCTTCTGAAGTACGATCAGAGGATCTATTTTTCATTGTATCAATCGCCAAATATAACAAAATCTGTGGGATTCTCCAAGTTTAACGCACAAAAGTTAAATATCGCCCAATTTGTAACTATTCACCTCAAATTGTCTATGATCTACGGCTTATCAATGCCTAAAGGTCCAAATATTTATTTAACCATTAAATTGCAGTGCAAACCACGAAAGGTCTATCGCACTGCATATTTCCCCGGACGGCCGGGGCAGGCGTGGTAGAATAAAGAAAACTCGAACTCTTTCTTGTTAGGTGAATAGTTACCCCAATTTTAAAATTAAACCAATGGCTAATTTACTTGTTTGAATGTAAATTTTCCGATGGCTTTTCTGCTCAAATACCTCCGTAAACATACGTGGATCATCATAATCACTTTATTTCTAGCCGCTGTCGGTCAGATATTTAGTATGATGGATCCTTACATCATGCGGTTGCTCATAGATGGATATACTAAGGATGTTGGCAAATTTACAAGTGAAGAGTTCTTCCGAGGTATCCTTACCCTTGGACTAGCTATCATTGGCGTGGCTATGGTGTCCAGAATAGCCAAGGCATTTCAGGATTATTTGGTCAATTTGATTACCCAAAAGGTAAGTACCGAAATATATAACGATGGGCTGGAACATGCACTCAGCTTGCCTTATGAAGACTTTGAGGATCAACGGAGCGGCGAAACATTGGGCATCCTGCAAAAAGTCCGGACCGATGTCCAACGGCTACTTTCCACCACCATCAATATCCTGTTTGTGTCTTTGGTCGGTATCATAGCAGTTACCATCTATTCATTCTCGGTATATTGGGCGGTCGGACCATTGTTCGTCCTAACTATCCCCATCCTGATCATCCTCAGTGGATATCTGACGAAAAAAATTAAAAAGATACAAAAGCGCATCGTATCCGAAACAACGGCTCTGGCAGGCTCGACCACAGAATCACTACGCAATATTGAACTTGTCAAAAGTACCGGCCTTGTCGATCAGGAAATCAACCGGCTCAATGACACGACCAACCGCATCCTGGATCTTGAGATCCAAAAGGTCAAATATGTGCGCAGCCTATCTTTCATCCAAGGGACAGTCATCAATTTCCTGCGCACTTGCATCATAGTCATCATGGCATGGCTCATTTTTAAAGAGAAAATAACCGTCGGGGAGTTCTTTTCACTCTTTATGTATAGCTTCTTTATCTTCGGCCCACTCCAAGAAATAGGCAACTTGATCAATATTTACTCAGAAACATTAGTCAGTTTACAGAATTTCAAATTGCTCATGGAAAGGAAACCCGAAACAGCTCCTGACAATCCCATTCATGTGGAGGCTATAGATTCGATCCGATTTGACAAGGTGTGCTTTACCCATCAAAGCACCAATAAGGCGGCATTGTCTGATGTTACCTTTAGTGTCCAAAAAGGGGAGAAAATAGCCTTTGTTGGGCCATCAGGAGCCGGTAAAAGCACGCTTATAAAATTACTTGTGGGATTGTACAAATCAAAAAAAGGCAGTGTAAAATATGCCAATATTCCGGCGGAATCCATTGATATCAACGATATTAGACATCAAATAGGCATTGTCAATCAAGAGACTCATCTCTTTGCCGGCACCATCAGGGACAATCTGTTGTTTGTCAAGCCAGACGCATCCGATATTGAAATAGAAAAAGTGCTTAGGATGGCAGCCGCTGACCCACTGTTGGATCGGGCCGAAAAAGGTATCTACACTACAATTGGCGAAGGTGGGATAAAAATATCAGGCGGCGAAAAACAAAGAATTTCTATCGCCAGAGCCTTACTTAGAAATCCCAACTTGCTGATATTTGATGAAGCAACTTCTGCCTTGGACAGTCTGACAGAAGAAGAAATAAATGACACTATCCAACATCTCACGGGCAATGAAAACCGAATAACCATCCTGATTGCCCACCGGCTGAGTACCATCATGCATTGTGACCGTATCTACGTCCTCGAAAGCGGGCGAATTGTCGAGTCCGGCAGGCATTCCGACCTCTTGGATCAAAAAGGCTTGTATTACGCCATGTGGCGCCAGCAGGTCGGTTTGGAGCTAGAGACTGAAGAGGTGATTTGAGAGGAGGGGAATTGTAATTATGAATTATGAATTACGAATTACGATTGGGAACGCAGATAAATCAAGGCTTTTCATTGCCCGCTTCGACAGGTTCCGAAATAAATCCGGAATGGATAGTTCTGTTATAGGCGTTTTGAAAAAATGTGTTTTGAAAAAACACTCCTGATGCTCAATCCGCATGTCATGCTGATCTTGTTTCAGCAACTGCTGTCTGAAACTGAGGAGACAACATATACCATTTCGAAATTAAATAACATACACCTCCATAAATTTGAATATCAATAGATTATTTAAATAATTAGACAACGCCAATAAAACAAAAAAACTAATCTCTCAATATTTCGTACTTTAGGCGCTTGCAATAATTTATAAATTCGCATCGATGACTCTAAGCTGGAACGAAATCAAAGACAGAGCAATAAGATTTTCTAAGGAATGGACCGATGCTTCCCGAGAGGAAGCCGACGCCAAACCATTCCTCGATTCCTTCTTTGAAGTATTCGGCATTACACGCAGGCGCGTCTCTACTTTTGAACACCGCGTCAAGAAACTCAATGATTCAGATGGATACATCGACCTGCTCTGGAAAGGACAGATCCTCATAGAGATGAAGAGCCGGGGCAAAGATCTGGAAAAAGCTTACAGGCAAGCGATAGAATATACACAAGGCTTGCGGGAGTTTGAAATGCCGAAATATATCCTTGTTTCTGACTTCGAACGATTTAGACTGACCGATTTGGAAGAAAACAACACGGTTGAATTCCTTTTGCCAGACCTCGTACTTAATGTTCGGCATTTTGGTTACTTGCTCGGCTATCAAAAAAAGATTTACAAAGAGCAAGACCCTGCCAATATCCATGCAGCGGAACTCATGGGAAAATTGCATGAACGCCTCGCAGAAATAGGCTATACAGGCCATCCGCTTGAAGTATATCTCGTGCGTATCCTTTTTTGCCTTTTTGCCGAGGATACGACCATTTTTGCCAAGCAGCAGTTTCAGGACTATATAGAACAACGAACCAATGTAGATGGAAGCGATCTAGCAGCACGATTGCAGGAATTGTTTCAAGTAATGGACACACCATTAGACAGACGATTCAAAAATCTGGATGAACAGCTTAATGACTTCCCGTATGTCAATGGAAGTCTGTTTAGCGAGATACTGCCAATGGCCAGCTTTGACGCCAAGATGCGACAGGCATTGTTAAACTGTTGCTTCATCGATTGGAGTAAAATTTCTCCGGCTATCTTCGGATCAATGTTCCAAAGCGTGATGAATCCTAAAGAGCGCCGTAACCTGGGTGCACATTATACCAGCGAGACGAATATCCTGAAGGTCATCAAACCACTCTTCCTGGACGAACTCCACGAAGAATTTAACAGAATAAAAGACAACAAAAACAAACTGGTCGAATTCCACAAGAAAATCAGCAAACTGAAATTCCTAGACCCGGCTTGCGGTTGTGGCAACTTCTTAGTCATTTCTTATCGTGAATTGAGGCTGCTCGAATTTGAAATCCTCAAGGCAATCTATCAGTCAGGGGAAGGCTTTCTGGACATCTCACATATCCTGTGGCTCGATGTGGACCAGTTCAGCGGTATAGAATACGAAGAGTTCCCTGCCCGTATAGCCGAGGTGGCCATGTGGCTCATCGACCATCAGATGAATATGCTGGTCAGCAGTGAGTTTGGACAATATTTTGTCAGACTGCCACTGAGCAAGGCGGCAAATATCGTCCATGGAGATGCATTGGAAATCGACTGGGAAAGCATTGTGGCCAAGGACGAAATGTCCTACATTTTAGGCAATCCACCATTTATTGGCTCAAAAATAATGAAGCAAAGCCAACGAGATCAGATCGTGCGGGAGTTCAACAACATACCTGGAAGTGGTGTTCTGGATTACGTCACCGGTTGGTATGCCAAAGCAGCCAAATACATCCAGGGAACGCAGATCAAGGTCGGCTTCGTCTCCACCAATTCCATCGTACAAGGCGAGCAAACTAGCATTTTATGGGGTGAAATGCTTCATAACTACCATATCAAGATTCATTTTGCACACCGTACCTTCAAATGGAGCAATGAAGCAAAAGGGAATGCCGCTGTGTATTGTGTTATCATTGGCTTTGCTGCCTTCGATTCGAAAAATAAATGGATATATGATTATGAAGATATTCGGGGGGAAGCCCATGAAATCAAGGCGAATAATATTAATCCATATTTAGTTGATGCATCAGATATTTTGATCCAAAAAAGGACGAGCCCTATATCATATGTACCTAAGATGAACTTTGGCAATATGCCTCTAGATGGTGGTTTCCTATTATTATCAGATTCGGAAAAAATAGAATTCCTCGAAAAAGAGCCGCATGCTTCAAATTATATTTTGCCTCTCATTTCTGCGAAAGAATTTTTGAATGGGATGAAAAGGTGGTGTATTTGGCTGGTAGATGCCGATCCTAGTGAACTCAAGCAATTGCCAGAAATACTCAAACGTGTTGAAGGTGTTCGTAATTTTAGATTAAAAAGCATAGCTCCATCAACTAGGAAATTTGCGAATTCTCCTACATTATTTAGAGACAAAAATCAACCAAATACTTATATTTTGATTCCGAGCACAACTTCCGAAAACAGGAAATATATTCCTTTAGGATTTTTTGGAAAATATGAAATAGCTAATAACAGTTGTCACATTGTACCCAATGGCACTCTTTTTCACTTCGGCGTCCTCACCTCCATTATGCACATGGCTTGGGTAAAATACATTTGTGGCCGTCTTAAAAGTGATTATCGTTATTCCAAGGACATCGTTTACAACAACTTCCCCTGGCCAGAAGCTCCCACTGCGCGACAAATTGAAATGATAGAAGCCGCGGCGCAAAAGGTTTTGGATGTTCGTGCACAATTTCCGGACAGTTCACTGGCGGATTTATACGATCCACTTACCATGCCTCCGGCATTGGTCAAGGCGCACAATGATCTGGACAAGGCCGTCGATCAGGCGTATCGTCCACAGGCATTCATCAGTGACGCCCAGCGAATGGAATTTTTGTTTGAGTTGTATGAGAAATACACATCGGGTTTATTTGATGGAAAAAGCCGGTAAATGCAGCCATTGAATAAACCTAAATCTAAAAAAGATAGTTTATAAGGTCAATCAATAACGACAATACCGGGTCAATAGCCCATTTTAAAAGAAGAAAATGTTCCTTTTACTAAAATATCTGCACATCATCGGGGCTATCATTTTATTCGGCAGTGTGGTTACCATAGACCTAATGACGCTTAAGCTTATTCTTTCCCGTAAAAACCCGGGGCTGAAGGTCTTTTATACAGAGTCAAAATTCATAGAGCGAGGAATTATAGTGCCCAGCTCGATATTAACCCTGCTTACCGGGATTATTATGGCAACCTTGTGGTTTGGATGGCCTTTTTGGCTGTATTGGGGAATCATAGTCATTGTTTTTACAGGATTTACCGGCAGTGTAACGATCCCAAAAATCAAAAAGCAGGTAACCGATTTAATCAGTGAGGCCTCCCCTGACGAAAGGCGGATCAGAGACCTCACATTTAAATTCATTATATTTATAGGTATTGATTTAATCCTGTTGTTCTCTGCCGTAGGGACAATGATTTATAAGCCGAATTTTTGACAACGGAAATGTTTGTGTCCCAGTACCATTCACCAATTGAAAGGAGACAGAGATAATCTCAATTACCTTCTTGAAGACAACTTACTTCGCGACTATGAACGAGCGAGTTACCCGGGAACTACCGGTATTAATCAACATATAATACGCACCAGGATTCAATCTGTCAGTGGGAACATCGACCTTGCTCACGTTCATATTGAACTTTGAATCGTACATCAACTTACCGTTGATATCCATTATCCTGATTCTGTCTATCGGCAATTCATTGATCTCTACAGAAATTAAACCAGTAGAAGGATTAGGAAAAATCTTTGCATCAATAGTGTTTACTTTATGATTCGTGACGGCAGTCTCATCATATTCTTCATAATAATACCAAATTGTTTTTTCTTTATGTGCTACCTTCCACTTTCCCTCTTCTCCGTCCCACATTTGAGTCATCGTGAAGGTTCGCTGGTCGTACTCATTATGATAATATTGCTGCCTTAAGTAATCCACAAATACACCTTCTTTCATGGTAACCCAGGTCAAATCATGCGGCAGCCCATCAGTATAACTGAGATCGATCATGTCGGTAATTTTCCACTCATTATCCCATTTGTATTTCCAAATTGCCAGATTCTTTCCCTCATCATCAAATAAATATTCGGCTTTTTCAATTGGAATCAACCCGCTAATATAAGAACCAACATAAGTTATAATTGAACGATATTTACCATCTACGTATTCAAAATCGTACTGATAACTGGTGGACCACTTATTACCTGAGTCATCCCATGACTGAGACATAAATTTAGTAACTTGATTATTGGAATTGTATTCTCTAAATTTTCGCAATGTCGGCTTCCATTTATTACCTTCCCAATATTCATACCTAACTGAAGTCAAACTACCAAATTGGTTATATTCGAAGAGCATTCTATCTAGATTCTCATAATTTCCTGACCCTTTAGGAATATAAACTGTGTTATCAAGAGGCCTTCCTGAAGAATCATACGTAAAACTCATTTTATGATTTTCCTCCCATACTCCATTGATAAATCGTTCTGCGTTTAGCGCAATCAAAAAGGATTGGTCATCATAAATATAGTCATATCGATCCGTGGGCTCCCAATATTCGCTATTCTTGAGCCAAAAACCTGTTAAATTGACTAAATGCCCCTTTTCATCAATCTTTCCTTCTGTTTTGATGTAACATTTAAATTCACCGGAACTATCCAGTTTAAATCTTTTCATAGAATCTATCCTGGGATGAAGGGTATAATTCCACTCTCCCGGACTAGAATAGTCTGTGAAAGAAACTATATCGTTGAAATTCACCATATTAGTTACATACTTATCGCTGTTGTCGTTTGTTCCGGAATAATAAAAGGCGGTAGAATCAGTGGTATAATATTTAGATTCCCGGACATTTTTCTCGGAATAAGCTTTCAGCCTGGATTTTAAAGCATTAGGAGAATTTTTCACTACCGGAGAAGGTAATGCATGAAGCAGATAACCGGTATTTTGAGGTTTCTCCAATAATTCCTCAAAAGGTAAAAATGGGAATCCTTTTTCATGGAATAAATCCGAAGAAACAGTCTGAGCAATAGTGTATTGATGATTAAAAACCAGTGTAGCACACAATACAATTCCCAATATAGCTCTCGTTATCATAATACGGATTTTAAGAATATTAACAAATCAAACCAAAGGTAATCATTTTGGCTATACTTTTATATTTCAAGAATCACCGTTATAGGCAAATTATAGCAATTTTACAGGGAATATAGGATTATACGCCCAGAAAAAACTTGTCTCATCCTGCCCAATTGCGTTCCGTCATGCTTAATTCAGTTCTACATCTCACCTCTCTAAGCAATATTTACGGATAATATATTTGCGGGTGGGTTGAAAATCAGAATGTACAGGAGATCAAACTATTCTGTCTGAATCACAGATCAAACGGATTTAAGGGATATCCGGATTTTCTCTCATAAAATGAGGGATTACCTATAACAAAACAAAATTTTAAAATCGAAAATTTTACAACGTTTGCGATTTTGCTTAAAACGTCTGACATCCAAATAAAATATCTACTGGAAATCTACGCCTTTAAATCTTTCCCTCGTACCTTTAATCCAGGCCTCTTGCCACTTAACCTTTTATCCGAATTCCTGCTCAATAATGTCACCCCTGCCGGGGTTTTATTTCCTCTACAACATGTTCTTCTAGTGTAATGTCATCCCTACCGGGATTTTTTTCATTCATTATTTTATTTTCGTAAACCTGTCACCTTTGACCATTTACCTTTCACCATTTTCACTAGACAATTTACCTTTGACCCTTGGCCATTTACCATTTACCCTTTACCTTTTACCCTTGACCTAATCTCTTTTCCCTCAAAAATATCCCACCTTATTCATATATTTGCACGATTTTTAAAAAAACGATTGAATTAGCTTAAATATTAAACGAAATACAGCATGAAATACGATGTTTTGGTCTTGGGAAGCGGTCCCGGCGGTTATGTAGCAGCAATCAGAGCCTCTCAACTCGGTTTTAAAACAGCAGTAATTGAAAGGGAATCCTTAGGCGGCATCTGCCTCAACTGGGGATGTATCCCTACCAAAGCGTTGATAAAAAGTGCCAAGGTATTCGAATACCTCAACCATGCAGGTGAATACGGCATAACTGTAGATGGTGGAAAGGCCGACTTCAGCGCTATCGTAAAAAGAAGCCGCGGCGTCGCAGATGGTATGTCAAAGGGGATTCAGTTCCTTTTGAAGAAAAATAAGATTGACGCCATCTTTGGCAATGGTGTCCTTAAAAAGGGCAAAAAAATCGAAGTGACTGCAGCTGATGGTGCAAAAACAACCTACGAAGCCAATCACATCATCATCGCGACGGGTGGACGTGCAAAGGAATTGCCCGGTATAGCCATCGACCATAAGAATATCATTGGCTATCGTGAAGCTTTGGCACTGGATTCTTTACCCGAATCTATGGTTGTTATCGGTGCAGGCGCAATCGGCGTAGAATTTGCATACTTCTACCATACGTTGGGCACGAAGATTACCGTAGTGGAATTTATGGAAAACGGCTTGGTACCCCGGGAAGATGCTGAGATATCCAAGGAACTCGGCAAGATTTATAAGAAAAAAGGAATGAATATATTGGGCAACACTGCCGTCGAAAAAGTCGATGTATCCGGAGCCAAAAAGAAGGTAACCGTCAAAGATCGCAAGACCGGTGCTACTCAGGTCATCGAATGCGACATCGTCCTTTCAGCCACAGGGGTTACACCCAATGTGGAAAATATAGGTCTTGAGGAAGTAGGCATCCAATTGGACAGAGGTCACATCAAGGTAGATTCTTATTACAAGACCAACGTGGATGGTTACTACGCCATCGGCGATGTCATCCCTACACAGGCTCTGGCTCACGTAGCAAGTGCTGAGGGAATCACCTGCGTGGAAAATATCGCAGCCATGAAGCCGCATCCGATCGACTACAACAACATCCCCGGATGTACCTACTGCTCACCGGAAGTCGCTTCTGTCGGCTATACCGAGGCGGCAGCAAAGGAAGCGGGATATGAACTCAAGATAGGCAAATTCCCCTTCTCTGCATCCGGAAAGGCAGCTGCCGCCGGTGCTAAGGAAGGATTTGTCAAGCTTGTTTTCGATGCTAAATACGGAGAGTTGCTGGGCGCTCACTTCATCGGCGAAAATGTCACCGAGATGATTGCTGAAATCGTCGTAGCGCGCAAGCTGGAAACTACTGGTCACGAGATGATCAAGGCCATACATCCGCATCCAACGATGAGTGAAGCCATCATGGAAGCCGCTGCTGCTGCATACGGAGAAGTTATTCACATTTAATCCATTAATCAAATAAGAGCTCAAGGGCTGGGGGGATGAACCATACATATCACGACCTGGTCAATCAGACCTTTTACTTTCCGCAGGAAGGATTCGGACTTGAAGACAATAAGCTTCTGTTCCATGGCATCAAGCTATATGAATTGATTGAAAAATATGGAACACCGCTTAAGTTGGTCTATCTGCCCAAAATATCCGACCAGATCAAGAAAGCCAAAAACTTTTTCGATACAGCTATCTTCCAGTTGCAGTATTCGGGCAAGTACAACTATACTTATTGCACTAAAAGCAGCCATTTCCGTTACGTCCTTGAGGAAGTGCTGAAAAATGATGTCCATCTTGAGACTTCGTCAGCATTTGATATTGACCTGATATGGAAGCTACATGCGGATGGACTTGTCAACAAAGACAAAATCATCGTAAACAATGGGTTTAAGAACGATTCTTATATCCGTAGAATATGCGGAATGATTCAGTCTGAATTTGTCAATGTCCTTCCCATCATGGACAACTGGGATGAGTTGGACAAATTCAACCAGTATCTGGGTGACCAGCCCTTTAACATCGGGATCCGCGTGGCTACGGAGGAAGAGCCGCATTTTGAGTTCTATACCTCCAGACTTGGCATAAGAAAATCAGAAATCCTGAATTTTTATCAGGAGAAAATCGCTCCACGGCCTAATATTAGCCTGAAAATGTTGCATTTCTTTGTCGATACGGGGATCAAGGACAACGTGTATTATTGGGATGAGCTTCGAAAGGGCATCAAGGCATACTGCGAGTTGAAGAAAGCCTGTCCTACCCTGGAGGCGATCAATATCGGAGGTGGATTGCCTATAAAAAACAGTCTCGGATTTGAATACGATTACGGCTACATGATTCTGGAGATCGTCAGACAAATACAGGCTGCATGTGCTGAAAATGACATTCCCGAACCGGATATTTACACCGAATTTGGCAAATATACCGTCGGTGAAAGTGGTGCGCATTTTTTTTCTGTAATCGGTCAAAAACAACAGAATGACAATGAGTGCTGGTACATGGTGGACAATTCTTTGATGAATACACTTCCTGACGCATGGGGCATCAATGAACACTTTATTTTACTACCCATCAACCATTGGGATCGCGACTACAAGAGGGTTAATATTGGCGGCCTTAGTTGCGACAACTCAGATTATTACAATTCAGAAGCGCATAGCAATCAGGTGTATCTTCCGGCTGTTGGCAAAGAAGAAAAATTGTATCTCGGCTTTTTTCACAGCGGGGCTTATCAAGATGCGCTCAGTGGATATGGCGGTATCAAGCACTGCCTCCTCCCCTCTCCCAAGCACGTATTGATAGATCGCAATCCGGAAGGGGAACTGGTAGATTGGGTCTGGGCCAATGATCAGGACTCAGAGTCGATGCTGAAGATATTGGGATATTAGATTGGGTATTGTATATATTCGGGATATCCTCAAATCATACTCATAATAACCTACACCACAACAGGACTTTTAAGAGTCATTCATGCTGTCAGCCGAAAATATTTACAAATTTTCCAAGGTGGGCACAATTTCACGCCAACTGATGAAATTCCCATTGGAAGTTTTAAAATTTTCATTTCCTCCATAGATGACATTTAATAATTCAGGTGGTGTTTCATTTAGTTTACTCCAAAATTTTAGATTATCGAAGAAATGCGTTTGCTTTGTTTGAGCGATTTTTACTTCAAAAGGAAACAAATCAATTCCCCGTTCAAGAATTATATCAATTTCTTTTTTATCCTTGCTTTGCCAAAAATATAAAGAAGGCTTTAATCCTTTATTAAAGAAGGCTTTACTCATTTCATTTAGGACAAAATTTTCAAATAATCCACCAGTCAGATAATGTGAATATAATTGTTCCTTTGAAGTAATTTGAAGTAATGCACAAGCCAGACCTGTATCATAAAAAAACAATTTCGGTGATTTAATCAGTTGTTTATTAAAATTTTTAAAATAAGGTTTGTGAAAATAAACTATATAACTCGCTTCTAAAACAGAAAGCCAAGATTTAATGGTGTTGGGACTTATTCCAGCATCATTTGCCAATGATTGAAAATTGACAACTTGACCAATTCTACCTGCACACAATTGAATAAAACGAATAAAATCAGATAAATTTCCAACGTTTTTTATTTGTCTGACGTCCCGCTCAACATAAGTGCTGATATAATTTTGATAGAATAAATCTGGTTCAATGTTTTTTTTATATATCAAAGGGTATCCTCCATTATAAACCAGATCCTCTGCTCGGTTGAAAAAATAATCAGCTTCCGAAAGCTCTGCATAAGAAAAAGGCATTAATGTAAAAAGAGCGGTTCTTCCGGCTAATGATTGAGTAATATTCTGCAAAAGTTGAAAATTTTGAGAACCAGAAAGCGCAAAATGCACATCCTTATTGTCCACAACCTGCTGAATATATGAAAATAATTGCGGTACTTGTTGTACTTCATCAATTACCGCACCTTCTGGATAGTTACTCAAAAATCCACGTGGATCTTCAGTCGCCAATATCCTATTATCAACATCCTCCAAGTTGACATAAGGCAAATCTTGATAGAGAGACTTCAACAAAGTTGTTTTGCCGGTTTGTCTTGCACCTGTTAGGGTGACAACAGGAAACTTATCACGTTGTTTTATAATAGAATCCGTTATATGCCTTCTAATCATGGAACAAACTTACATATATTTTGGATAAATCCGCAATTGGATTGCAGATTTATCCAAAATTTAATCCTATAATAATTGAACTAAGGGTAATCCGATACATATATAATATTGACTAAAAGGCACAGCCAAAAAATATCAGCCAAAAAAAAGTGCCATTTCTACGACCTGCGCAGCCCAAAAACCAAATATCTTTCATCTTTATACAATAAAAAAAACGCCATAAATCATTAACTTACAGCGTTTTGGCGGAGAGAGAGGGATTCGAACCCCCGGACCTGTTACAGTCAACGGTTTTCAAGACCGCCGCATTAAACCGCTCTGCCATCTCTCCTAAAACTCAAAATGTTCCCTTTTCTGCCAAAGGGTTCGCAAAGGTATATCAATATTTGAAAAAACCAAATACCTCAAATTATTTTTCATTGTAATTTTTATCAGCCACGTCCCAGTTGACTATATTCCAAAAGTTCTTGACGTAGTCACCGCGCTTGTTCTGATATTTAAGATAATATGCATGTTCCCAGACATCAATTCCAATGATTGGGATGCCCTTATAACCCAGTGCCGTCATCAGTGGATTATCCTGATTGGGAGTGGAATATACATAGAGCTTGCCATTGGCGCCTTTTACCAGCCAAGCCCAACCGGATCCGAATCTCTTGGCAGCTGCATCGGCAAATTTCTCCTGAAAAGCCTCAAAGGATCCAAAGTCCCTGTCTATTGCTTTGGCCAGAGCTCCAGCAGGCTTGTTCGACCCGCCCGGAGTCATAAGTTTCCAGAAAAAGCTGTGGTTATAATGACCGCCACCATTATTTCGCACAGCCATATCCTTATTTCCTGCCATGGCACAAATCTTCTCCAGGGAATAAGAAGCCGCCGGTTTTCCGGCAATGGCAGCATTCAGGTTATTGACATAAGCCTGATGATGCTTGGTATAATGGATCTCCATGGTCTGCGCATCAATATTGGGTTCCAGTGCGTTATAAGCATATCCCAATGCCGGAAGAGAAAATTTCCCGTCAACAGGCATGATCGGATCAAAATCATAATCCACATCACCGATGTAATCGTAGTTATTCTTCGTCCTGTTTTTTCCGAAAGAAAGAGCCTTTGAGGAAAGTAACGCCACTGAGGCCAGGCCAATGCTCTTTAGAAAATTTCTTTTATTCATGATAAATACTATTGATAAATTTACAAATTGATTTTCTTTATAAAAAAACTCTAACAAAAAAGAAGCTGATTTTGTTTTGATCGTCATAATTATTTGTCTTTCAGTGCGCAATATTTTATTTATTTAAATATTTTAAAAAAGATTCTTCAATTTTAAAATAGTTATATCTTTGCAATCCGAAAAACGGTGAATGTAGCTCAGCAGGTTAGAGCGTCGGATTGTGGTTCCGAAGGTCGTGGGTTCGAGCCCCATCTTTCACCCCAGAGGCCGTCCTTACAAGGTTGGCCTTTTTTTATGTATGGCTTCCCTAAAAAATAATTTTTCCAAAGGAGGCGGCATAGGGATTCGTCTTATTAAAAGTCGGATTTGATTTGTCAATTGTATTAAAAGCCCTATTTTTGGGCAATATTTTAGAAAAAATGGCACAAGCAGTTACAATGCCCCGTCTGAGCGACACAATGGAAGAGGGCAATATAGTAGGATGGTTAAAGAAAGTAGGCGATAAGGTTTCACCCGGTGACGCCCTGGCCGAAGTGGAGACCGACAAGGCAACTATGGAACTTGAGAGTTTTTATGAAGGAACTTTACTGCACATCGCAATTCCTGAAGGCCCTGTGGCTATCGGAGCATTGTTGGGTGTAATAGGCAAGGAAGGTGAGGATTTCTCCGGAATTCTGGCCGGAAATAGTGCGTCAAAAGCAGAAACCAAGGCCGCAGCTCCCGAAGCAAAAAGTGATTCAGAGACTATTCAGGTGACACCTACCCAGGTGACTGCCACAGACGATAGCCATGGCCGGATCAAAGCCAGTCCATTGGCAAAAGCCATCGCTTCACAAAAAGGAATTGACCTTTCTAAAGTCGAAGGAAGCGGTGATGGCGGCCGTATCATCAAACAGGATGTAGAGAATTATCAAGACCAACCGGCAGCTCAAGCTTCAGTTAATGCTCCTGTTCGCCCTGCCGGACAGGCATATAAAGATATTCAGCTTTCACAGGTTCGCAAGACCATAGCACGTCGACTCAGCGAGAGTAAGTTTGGCGCGCCTCATTTCTATCTCACCATCGAGGTGGATATGGAAAATGCAATGGCTGCCAGAGAAGCATTGAATAAAAAAGGCGATGTAAAGATTTCGTACAATGACTTGGTGGTAAAAGCTGCGGCTCTCGCATTAGCTAGGCATCCTCAAGTCAATTCCAGCTGGATGAACGACTTTATTCGGGAAAATTATGTGGTCAATATCGGCGTCGCTGTTGCAGTACCGGAAGGATTGCTCGTACCGGTGGTCAAGGATGCCAACTACAAATCATTGTCCGAATTGAATCAGGAGATCAAGTCTTTGGCAGGAAAAGCCAAGGAAAAGAAATTGAGCTTAGATGAAATGCAGGGCAATACTTTTACTATTTCCAATCTGGGCATGTTCGATATCGACAACTTTACAGCCATCATCAATCCGCCTGACGCTTGTATCCTGGCTGTCGGAAGTATCGTTAGCAAGCCTGTCGTCAAGAATGGCGCAGTAGTGCCCGGCAACACGATGAAGCTAACCTTGTCTTGTGATCACAGAGTTGTCGATGGTGCTGTAGGTGCTCAATTCCTGCAGACATTGAAATCATATCTCGAGCAGCCACTGAACATGCTGCTGTAAAAGGTTTTCAGGACATTTTTATTCAAATCTATCTGACTGAAGGAATTGATCTTTGGTTCGGGAATCCGTGCTCTTCAATCAGGTCGAAAAATGTAGGCGGCACTGATGATTTTCCGGCTTTCTATAGCTCTTCTCCCGAAAAACCCAATGGCAACACATCACTTACCTTGTCGATGATATATACCGGGCCCTCGCTTCCTTGCAGGATGAGCCGAATAGGTTGACCTTGTTTCATCTCCATTTCACTCAACATCTGCCTGCATGCTCCACACGGGGCGACCGGATGATCAACGACATGGGATGAAGATGTTGCTGTGATGGCCACGGCCAGGATAGGCGCTTTTGACCCACTGGTATTATATGCTGAGAGGAGCGCACCTTCCGCGCAAATGCACATGGGATAAGAGGCATTCTCCATGTTGGCCCCGGTGAATATATTGCCTTCTGCATCGACCAGGGACGCGCCCACCTTGAATTCAGAATAGGGAGCATAAGCCTCTTTCAACGCTTCACCGGCTTTTTCCAAAAGTGCACGGTAATTTCTTTCCAGTCTATCCTGACCGGGAATTATCTGATATTCAAATGATATTGTTTTCTTCTCCATATCGAAATGTTGGAATAAATGTAACAATTTAGTTGATGATTTGATAAAAATACCGGCAAATTCCATCAACTGGCTTTAAATTAATAAATTCGCACCTTCAAAATCAGATTTTCAACCGGCTCTTATGTCAGAATCAAAGTCAAAAAAAAGAATCATCCTATTTGGTGCAGGCCGTTCTTCAACCTACCTCATCGAATACCTCCTGGAACATGCACAGGCTGAAGGTTGGCAGATACTCCTTGCCGACAGCAATCCAGAAGTAGCCATGTCCAAACTCGGCGGTCATCCGGACGGCTCAGCTGTTGCCTGTGATATCAATGATGCCGATAAAAGAGGAGAATTGATAGCCGGTTCGGATTTTGTGATCTCCATGTTGCCTGCATTTCTGCACATCTTAGTGGCAAAAGACTGTCTGAAATACGGCAAGGAAATGGCCACAGCATCCTACCTGAGTGACGAGCTAAAGGAAATGGAGGAAGAAATAGCCGCCAAGGGCCTTGTTTTCGCCAATGAGCTGGGACTGGATCCAGGTCTTGACCATATGTCAGCCATGAAAATCTTCGACGAAATCAGAAGGAAAGGCGGCAGAATCACCTCATTTAAATCCTATACCGGCGGCCTTGTTGCTCCGGAAAGCGATGACAACCCATGGCATTATAAGATCAGCTGGAATCCCAGAAATGTCGTCCTCGCAGGTCAGTGTACCTCACAGTATCTGGAGGATGGCAATGTGCGCTATGTGCCCTATCACAAGCTTTTCAGAATTTCGGAAGACGTAGAGGTTTCCAGTTACGGTACCTATTCCATGTATGTCAACCGGGATTCCATCAAATATATCGATCTCTACGGCCTGGAAGGCATAGAGACCATGGTCAGGGGCACTTTTAGAGGTGAAAACTATTGCGAGGCCTGGGCGGTACTTATCGATCTTGGACTAACCGACAACTCCACAAGAATGAGTTTAGACAAAGACTTCACGCTTGGAGAATACACCAAAGGCTTCCTTGAAGGATCCGGTAATGATTATAAAAATCGAATCGAGTCAACTATAGGCCGGAAAATCAGCGACCGTACCTACGAGCAAATCCAATGGCTGGGTCTATTCAGTGAAGAGATCTGTTCACTCCGGCATCCAACTCCCGCTGAGATACTGGAACACGTCATTGTCAGCAAATGGGTACTCAAGCCGGGAGACAAGGATTTGGTCATCATGCAACACGAAATCGAATACATCCTGGCAAATCAGACGCAAACCCTCTACTCCACCCTTTACCATATCGGAAGTGATGACCTGCATACGGCTATGAGCGAGTTGGTGGGTTTACCACTGGCCATCTATACCAAGTTGCGCCTTCGCGGACAGTTTGGAACACCGGGCTGCATCATTCCTACTTCAGAGGAACTGTACACGCCGATCTTGGGCGAACTGGAAGGTATGGGTATCAAATTCAGCGAAAGCCATAAGGTATGACACAACAAGGGCCAGGAAATACTAAATTACGATTTAGGGATGACCCGGTCAAGGTCTATCAAGGCTTCAACATAGCACGTCAGACGGCAATCATCCTGGCCAGCATCATTCTGGCCAAAAGTGCCATGACCACAGAAAACATCGGTAAATATGAAACGCTCTTGTATCTGGGGCAATTCATAAGCTTGTTTTGGGTTAGTGGTCTCAGTCAGGCGTTTATCGCTATCTATCCTAAAGTCGCTGATGTTGAGAAGAAATCGTTCATTAGTTCTACCTTTACTATATTCCTTGGACTTGCATTTGTAAGTTCGCTGATCTTGATAGCAGGGAGGCCGTTGTTGCTGCCTTTTCTGATTGAATCCCGGACGATTGATGGGTTTTATTGGTTTTGCCTGTACAGTATGCTCAACATTCCGTCTATGCTCATTCCGTCCTTGTTGATGTTGAAAGGGAACAGTCGGGAGCTGCTTCGTTTTTCCGTGTTTTATGCAGTGGGTTACACTTTGGTATTTGCATTAAATATGGCGTTTGGAGGCCGCCTTATCAACCTGCTGATATTGCTCAATGTATTTTCCTTTGCTTTGCTGGTCATGTCGGGTGCAATGTCGCTTAGCCTCGACTTGCGATCATACAGGCTCAAATGGGTCAAAAGGCTGTTCCTGATAGGAAGTCCATTGGTTGGATATGCAATCCTTAATGGACTGGCTCCATTGTTTGACTCATGGCTGGTACAGCGATTTTATACAGACAAAGCTGTTTTTGCAATATACAAGTATGGGGCCCGGGAATTCCCTCTGACCGTCACATTGGCCATCGGTTTAGGCACAGCGCTAGTTCCTCTGCTAGGGCGGAATCCGACATCAGGAATGGAACAGATCAAACAACGCTCTCAAAAATTGTTTCCGATCGTGTTTATAACTTCAGCCCTGCTTATCCTCACATCTAAATATTTGTTTCCCATCGTGTTCAACAGGGACTTCACCTCATCCGCAGCTATTTTCAACCTGTATGTATTGATCATCATCAGTCGCATGATATACCCGCATACCATCATGATGGGCCTGAAGCGAACCAAGGCCTTGCTATACATATCGATTGCAGAAGTCTTTATCCATATCACAGCCAGTTTGTTACTCGGTTTAAAATTCGGTCTTGTGGGCATAGCGGGAGGCGCCGTCATTGCATTTACCTTAGAAAGGTTATTGCAGGTCGTCTATTTGAAATGGAAAAAAGGCATCGATATTGGACAATATGTCTTGGTAAAGCCTTATGTTCTGTATTCGCTGATCGTAATCATAGCCTGGTTAGTGACGATATATTTGTAAATATTATCCCATATTCAGGGCAGACAAAATCGACACGGCATCATCGTCGATATCAGCAAAATCAAAAGAAGTATCCGGTATATCCAGATTCCATTAACCTATCTTTAGCATCCAAATACTATGGTGACGTGCAAGTTGTTGTATCCAATCGGTCGGATGA
>WBZR01001303.1_pt1 | contig 31983 bp, 27 predicted proteins | sample 5204231 | NCBI WGS metagenome assembly WBZR01 (sample SAMN12412403, study PRJNA552823) | activated sludge metagenome | isolation source: activated sludge from anammox sidestream of wastewater treatment plant... | place: USA: Virginia | collected 2017-08 | reverse complement strand
GGCAGGCTGCTCGTACGCCCTCATGCGTCGGTGGTTCAAATCCGCCAAGCCGGCATACGACGGATCTGGAAATCTGATTCCGTGGGAGCCGTCCACATGATCACGGGATCCGCGGCAATCCGATCCAGTGGCCGGACTAGAGTTAGGTGTCGTCGCTTACGGCTAGAGCTCCTGAAAGCTCGAATTGGATGGCGAGAGGCTCTTACTTGTGTGCATTATTAAAGTAAACCATGAAGATGGCCATGCGGAGAGATGGAGTATACGCCCTTTGACAACGCTTTGCCGAATGGGGTATACTCCGACCCGGAGGAATGCCATGGACGTCAAGTCTGCCTTGCTTCAGGCCGTGAAGCGCGATCCGCGGAGTCAGTACCGACTCGCAAAGGACGCGGGTATCGCGGTGGCCATGCTTCAACGGTTCGAAAGCGGCGAGCGTGGAATCAACCTCTCCACGGCAAGCAGGTTATGCGAGGCATTGGGCCTCGAGCTTCGTCAGAAAAAAAATAGGTGATCAAATGGCCAGTATTTCCAATGACCCAGGCGGCAAGCGTCGCATTCTCTTCGTCGGACCGGGTGGCAAGCGCTCGGCCGTCCGGCTGGGTAAAGTCCCTGAGCGAGCGGCGCAGACTGTCCGCATCCACATTGAACACCTGGCCGCGGCGCTGGCGACCCGGACAGCTCCCCCGATGGAGACAACCCAATGGGTCGCGGCTGTGGATGATGTTCTACACGATAGGCTGGCGCGTGTGGGTCTCGTGGAGCCAAGAGCGAAGAGCGAGCGGGTGACGCTGGGCGCGTTTCTCGATGACTACCTGGCGGGTCGGACTGACGCCAAAGCGTCGACCCACCTGGTGCTGGGTCACACGCGGCGGTGCCTTATCGGTTTCTTCGGCGCGAATGCGCTGCTGGACTCCATCACCCCGGCCGAAGCCGAGCGGTGGCGGAATAAGCTGGCCGAGAAACTGTCCGCCAATACGGTCCGGCGACGCTGCGGCATCGCCAAGCAATACTTCCGAGCTGCGATGAAGCGTGGACTTGTGACCAGCAACCCATTTTCCGAGCTGGCGTCTAATGTCTGCGCCAACCCGTCACGGTTTCACTTCGTGGACCGGCAAACCATCGAGAAAGTGCTGGCCGCGTGTCCCGATGGCCAGTGGCGTCTTATGGTGGCTCTGGCGCGTTTCGGTGGCCTTCGAACGCCATCCGAGACCCTGGGTCTCCGCTGGGGTGACATCGACTGGGAGCGCTCGAGGATGAAGGTCACGGCGACCAAAACCGCACACTTGCCGGGTGAGGGTATCCGCTGGGTGCCTATCTTCCCGGAGCTGCTGCCGCATCTTCGTGAAGCCTTCGAAGCTGCCGCCGAAGGTGAGACCTTCGTCATCACCCGATACCGCGACGCTGCGTGCAACCTGCGGACACAATTCCAGCGCATCATCGGGCGTGCGGGTGTAACCGCCTGGCCGAAGCTCTGGCAAAACCTACGGTCGACCCGCGAGACGGAGCTGGTCGCGGAGTTTCCCGTTCACGTGGTCTGCCGATGGCTCGGCAATACTCCCGCAGTGGCGATGAAGAGTTATCTTCAAGTGACTGAGGACCACTACAGGCAAGCGGCGCAGAATGCGGCGCAGCAACCGCAGGAAGCGCCGAGAAGTGATGAGAACGAACCACCGCAATACCGCGAAGACAACTCGAAAAACGCAATAGCTGTCAATGCGGTGGGTGGAAAAGTGGGCCCGCTCGGATTCGAACCGAGAACCCGGAGATTATGAGTCCCCTGCTCTAACCATTGAGCTACGGGCCCGGAAATCGGGCAATGAAACCCGCGAGCAATCGACTCGTCTTTTTAGCCGCGGGGCCGTGAATTGACAAGAACCGCTGACCCGATCGAGAGTCGCCGATTGACCCCTTGGCGCCACATCGGTAGATTGCCCGACCGTGACGAACCGGCTCTTGATGCCAACTCGCGCGACCGGCCCTCGCATCCTCCCCTGGTGCCTGCTCCTAATCCTCGCGGCGATCATCCTCGCGCCGAGCGGCGTTTTCAGCCAGACCACGTCGTCTCCTGCAACCCTGCCCGACGCCAATACCGTCTCAGCCGTCACGCCGACATCGGCGCCGGCCATCCGCGAACCGAAGGAATACTACGCCCTCTGGTCTCTTGCCCCCGCGCTCGTCGCCATCGGGCTCGCCGTGATCACGCAACAAGTCGTCCCTTCGCTGGCGCTGGGCATTCTTACCGCCGCCGCCATGCTCTGCTGGATGAGCGGCGACCATAATCCGATTAACTGGGTCATCTACGCGCTTCGCCATTATCTGCTCGGCGTCTTCATTCCGGCCGACCAGACCGACCTCAAGCGGCTCTCCAGCGGCTACAACCGCCTTCACGTCATCGTCTTCACCCAGTTCATCGGCGCCATGATCGGCATCATCGAGGCCAACGGCGGCACGCGCGCCATGGTCGCCAAGGTGACACACCTGATGAAGTCGCGCCGCAGCGGACAACTCGGCGCCCTGGGCGGCGGCATTCTGATTTTCTTTGACGACTATGCGAACGCACTCATCCTGGGGCCTGCCATGCGGCCCGTCTTCGATCGCCTGCGCCTCTCGCGGGCCAAGCTGGCCTACATCGTCGATTCAACCGCCGCGCCGGTCGCGTCCCTGTTCATCGGCACGTGGCTGGCCGCCGAGATCGACTTCCTCGATGGCGCGATCAAGGGGCTCGGTGATGATCGGCCCGCCTTCATGGAAGGCATGAACGGCGCCGCCGCCTTCTGGGCGTCGATTCCCTATCGCACCTATGCCTGGCTCGCTCTGATTTTCGTGTTCTTCGTCGCCGTGACAGGGCGCGACTTTGGGCCCATGAGAAAAGCGGAGGCGGAGGCGGCCGCTGGATCGGGCGGAGACGACGACGTCGATACAAAGTCGACTGATGACGAAGGCCGCTATTGGTATCTCGGCTTCTTCCCGGTCTTCCTGCTGGTCGCCATGACCATCGCGCTGCTGTTTGTCACCGGCGCTCAGGGATGCGACAAGGAAGGCATCGCCCGAGCCTACGGATCGATCGGCGACATCTCCACGAGCATCATGAACCTGCTCGGCAAGGCCGACTCCTACACGGCCCTGCTCTACAGCGGCCTTGCCGCGGCAGTCCTCGCGGCGGTCATGTCCGTGCTCTCCCGCAAATTGACGCTCGCCAAAACCATGGATGGCATGACCGGCGGCATGCAGCGCATCTTCGGTGCGCAGATCGTTTTGATCCTCGCTTGGGGCATTTCAACGGCGACCCAGGATCTCCAGCTCGGCGAAGCAGCCACATCTTTCCTTCAGGCTAAAGTCGCCAGCGGCCACTTCTCGGTGCCCATGCTCCCAACCGTCATCTTCGTGACAGCGGCGATCGTTTCCTTCTCCACCGGAACAAGCTGGGGAACAATGGGAATCATGTGTCCGACGGCGGTGGCGATCGCCGCGAACCTGCTCGCACCGCTGCCCGTTGAGCAGGCCATGCCGCTGTTTTGTGCCACGATCGGCGCGGTACTCACCGGGGCCGTCTTCGGTGACCACTGCTCCCCGATCAGCGACACGACGGTGCTCTCCGCCATGGCGACGGAGTGCGACCTGGGGCTGCACGTCCGCACCCAACTGCCCTATGCCTTCGTCACCGCCATCGTAGGGCTTCTCTGCACCGACCTCCTCGACTTCTATCTCATCCGCAGTTATCCGACCTTCTACAACAACACATGGAACGTCTATTTCGGAACGTCCATCGCCGCCGCGATTCTGGCCATCATCATTCTGCTGATCGGCCGGAAAACCGCCGTCTTCCCGCGCGAACCCGCCCGCCGCCTCGACGTATAGAGACTGTCCTGTCCGCGCCGCCTCCGCGCGCCGGTGGACGCATCGCCCGCCTGCTTCTACCATTCCCGTCTCGTCATGACAGGAAACACCGGGGATGCACCGTCTACTCTGAGACGAGCCACCGCCCCTGCAGACATGCGCAATTGATCCATTGGACAAGTGAGGGTTTCGCACCGTGACTCAGCTCGACGTCAAAAATATCGGCCCGATCATCAAGGCGGCCAGTGACCCGTTCGCCCGGCTTCGCCAGAGTGTCTCGCGCGTCATCGTCGGCCAGGACGAAATGGTTGAGCACATGCTCATCGCCATCCTCGCCAACGGTCACATTCTCCTCGAAGGCGTGCCCGGCCTGGCAAAGACGCTGACCGTCTCGTGCCTGGCGCGAGGCATCAACACCGGCTTCTCGCGGCTCCAGTTCACGCCGGACCTGCTGCCGGCCGACCTGATCGGCACGCTGATCTATCAACCCCAGACGAGTCAATTCACGGTCAAGAAGGGCCCGATCTTCTCGAACATCATTCTGGCCGACGAAGTCAACCGCGCCCCGGCCAAGGTGCAAAGCGCTCTGCTCGAAGCGATGCAGGAGCGGCAGGTGACCATCGGCGACCAGACCTATCCGTTGCCGCAGCCTTTTCTGGTGATGGCCACGCAGAACCCGATCGAGCAGGAGGGAACGTATCCGCTGCCCGAGGCGCAGGTCGACCGCTTCATGCTCAAGACGACCGTCGTCTATCCAACTCCGAAGGAAGAACGGCTCATTCTCGATCGGATGGCGTTTACAAATGCCGAGAAGTCCATCGAGCCGGTCATGCAGGCGCAGGACATTACCAAGGCCCGGCAAGTCCTCGATGAGATCTACATTGACGACAAGATCAAGGATTACATCGTCAGTCTCGTCGTGGCCACGCGGGATCCCGACTCAGTCGGCCTGAACCTCAAACACCTGATTCAATACGGCGCTTCACCGCGTGCGACGATCATGCTCACGCTTGGCGCGAAGGCCTGCGCGTTTCTCGCAGGCCGCGGCTTCGTAACACCACAGGACGTAAAAGACATCGCCCCGGCAGTCCTCCGCCACCGCGTCATCATCACCTACGAGGCCGAGGCCGAAGAGCAGACAAGCGACGACGTCGTCAAGACAATCCTTGATCATGTACCGGTCCCGTAGGAAACGTCGAAAAGTCGAAACGTCGAAAGTGAGGGGATTGGTGCCGCAAAAGGCATCAGAATTGAGCAAAAAGGGCAGAGTCAAACAATGGGCCGAATTCAGGGAGATTTGGTTGTTCGGTCGTTCAGATTCGCTGGATTGATCGTGCGGCTCTTGGACGATTTTCCCAATAACACGAAAGGGTGGGTAATCGGCAAACAGCTCATCCGTAGTGGAACGTCAATTGGGGCGAATATTCGTGAGGCCGACCACGCCCTGACCGACGCCGATTTTGCCTACAAGTGCAGTATTGCACGTAAAGAAGCTTCGGAGACTCACTACTGGCTTGAGTTGTGTGCACATACCGAATTGCTTGAAGATGAAGCTCTCGGCCCAATCATCGAGGAAGCGGACGAACTCGTCAGCATACTCTCGGCAATCGTGCGAAAGACACAGAATCGAATCAGAGAAACCAAATGAACAAAAAAGGAACCGCCAGATCGACGTGATTCTCAAAATGGGGTCGGCTCGCAGGCCGCAGGCGTCTTGATTTCGACGTTTCGACTTTTCGACGTTTCGACGTTTGGATACTATGGAACCCAAGGAATTACTAAAGAAAATCCGCCGGATTCACATCCGCACCAGCCATATCGCGAATGACTTTTTCGCGGGGCACTACCACTCCGCCTTCAAGGGGCAAGGCATGGAGTTCGAGGAGGTGCGCGAGTATCAGCCCGGCGACGAGATTCGGCGCATCGACTGGAACGTCACGGCCCGCCAGGGCCGGCCGTTCGTCAAACGCTTTCGCGAGGAGCGCGAGCTCACCGTCATGCTGCTCGTCGACGTGTCCGGATCGCAGGAATTCGGCACCGTCGGTCAGCTCAAACGCGAGCTCGCGGCGGAGCTCGGCGCTACCCTGGCCTTCAGCGCCATCAAAAACAACGACAAGGTCGGGTTCATCGGCTTCTCCGACAGGATTGAGCGCTATGTGAAGCCCGACAAGGGGACGCGGCACGTCCTTCGCGTGATCCGCGAATTGCTTACGCTGAAAGCGACCGGCCGCGGAACCGACATCGCCGGAGCGCTGGACTATTTCCATCGCGTGAGCCGGCGTCGGGCGGTTGTGTTTCTCATCAGCGACTTCCAGGACGAGGGCTACGAGCGAAAACTCCAGATTGTTCGGAGGCGGCATGATCTTATCCCCATCGCCGTCTCCGACCCTCGCGAGTTCGATATACCGAAAGTGCGCTTTATCGACATGGTCGATAGTGAGACCGGCGACCTCGTGACCGTGGACACGTCCAGCGCCGCGTTTCGTCGCGAATACCGACGGCGCGCACTCGTCGATGCGGCCGCTCGCAAAAGGGAATTCAGGAAGATCAAGGCGGACTCGATCGACCTGTCGACCGGACAGTCGTTTATCGAGCCGCTGACGAGATTCTTCCGCGCGCGGGAGGCGAGGCTCTAACCGAAGATGCAATACGCGCGAGGCCCCATCTTTCTCATTGCAATCGTTGCCGCGTTCAGTGGTTGCCGGGATTCCGCGCCGCGCGGCGAACAGCCGATCACGACGACACAGGCCGTGCCGGTCAGCCGATCCGCCGAGAACGGACCGGTCAAAGTCACGGTCGAGGCCGATCGAGACACGGTGATTGTTCCGCAGCCTGTCGAACTGACGCTCACGGTCGAGTCCGAGCGCGGCGTCAACGTGACGATTCCCGAGCTCAAGGGCGTCCTCGGTGACTTCCTCGTAAAGAGCGTGGCGAAGTTGTCATCGACTTCTGACGACATGCACGATCGCCAGTCATGGCTGATCACCCTGGAGCCCGCCCTGTCCGGTGATTCGTCCATTTCATCTTTGACCATCAATTACAGCGACACCCGTGAGCGGGCCGACGGCTCGCAGGGTGAGATGTCCGGAAGCGTCGAGACCCCCGCGATCGAAGTTCGCGTCATAGAGAACCTCGCGGACGTGAAGGATCCGGCGAGCCTGCCGATTCCCGGGGCCTACACCATTCTTTTTTGGATTCTGGGCGTTCTTGGCGCGATGGCGGTGGTCGCGCTGCTATCTCGATGGCTGCGTCGCGGACCGTCCGCCCCGACGGCCCGATCAGCCCCACAGGTCCCCGCACACGAGTGGGCTCTGGCCCAGCTTGATATGCTCGCGGCCGAGGGGCTCGTAGAGCGTGGCAAAATCCAGGACTTCTACTACCGCATCAACTTCATCGTGCGGCGGTACATCGAACTGCGCTTCGGCCTCATGGCCGGCGAGCAGACCAGCGAAGAGTTCGTCCGCGAACTGCAGCGTTCCGCCGTTCTTGCTCCGCAGCATAAAGATGTGCTGCGACAATTCGTCATTGCGTGTGACCCGGTCAAGTACGCTAAGCACCAGCCCGACACTACGGAGATCGACTGGGTCCAGACGACTGCACGACAGTTCGTGTTGCAGACTGCGGCGCCGCAGGAGTCGCAGCGCACCGACGGCACGGGTGGAGACCAGCCTCAGACCGAGTTTCAGGAGGCGTCGGCATGATCAGCCTCGCCCATCCCTGGATGCTCGTCCTCGCCGCGTTCATCCCGCTGATTTGGTGGGCATACCTCAATCCGCGCCGTCGGGCGGCTATACGATTTGCCGGGGCCGCGCGCCTGGCCGGTGATGCAGGGGTGCTGACCCGTTACGGTCGTCATACCCTGCCGACACTGCGCACGCTGAGCTTCGCCCTGCTTGTGCTCTCGCTCGCCCGACCCCAAAAGGCGGATGAGGAAACCAAAGTCTCCACCGAGGGCGTTGCGTTGCAGCTTGTGGTCGATCGTTCGAGCAGCATGGACGAACAAGACTTCGTCGATGCGCGAGGAAGACCCGAAACGCGGCTTAGTGCGGTCAAGAGAGTCGTCCGCCAATTCGTCGCCGGAGATGGAGACGAACTCAAAGGCCGCGAGAACGATCTGGTCGGCCTCATCGTCTTTGCTCACTACGCCGATACCGAGTGCCCCCTGACGCATGACCACAAGCACCTGCTCAATGCGCTGAAGTTGGTCGAAGTGCCAAGCGGCCCCGACCGGCGCGATGAAGACGGCACCGCGATCGGCGACGCACTTCTCCTGGCCATCGAGCGAACCCGCGAAATGCAGCGCCGCTTTGAGGATGACGACAATTTCAAGATCACCAGTCGGGCTATCATTCTCCTGACAGACGGCGAACAGAACCGCGGCAAGTATGAGCCCGCCGAGGCGGCGGAAGCTGCCGCCGCCGTCGGAGTGAAGATATACACAATCGGCGCCGCGCCCGATTTCCAGAATCGCCAGATGGGCTTCTTCGGCACCCGCCGCGTACCCGTGGAAGTCAATGAAGAGGAATTGCAGAAGGTTGCCGAGTTGACCGGCGGAAAGTATTTCCGTGCCCGGGACGCCGAGAGCTTAAAGGCGATCTATGCCGAGATCGACAAGATGGAACGGAGCAAGATCGATAAGGAAAGTTACTTCCGATATGAGGAGCTTGCCTACCGATGGGCGGAGCTCGGCCCGGTCAAACTGCCGCCGCCGTTGCTCGTCGCCCTGTTGCTGCTCGCCCTCGAGATCGTTCTGGCCAATACGCGTTTGCGAAGGATTCCATGAACGAGTTCGCCATCGAAAACCTGAAGCAATTGAACTGGTTGCTGCTGGTGCTCGGCTGCGGGGCCGTCGTCGCATACGGCTTCGCCATGAAGGGCCGGGCGCTTCGGGTCTTCGCTGAGGCGAATCTGCTCAGCCTCCTTGCGCCGCATGTCTCGCGCGCACGACAATTCACGAAGTCAATCCTCGTGCTCGTCGCCATGATCGCCATCGTCCTGGCGCTCATCGGCCCGCGCTACGGCGCATACTTCGAGGAAGTCCAGCGCCGGCAGCTCGATATCATCGTCTGCCTCGACGTTTCCAAGAGCATGCTCGCAGAGGACGCGGGCATGTCGCGCATGAACCGGGCCAAGGATGACATCAAGCGTCTTCTGGACAAGCTTCAGGGCGGCATGATCGGCCTGGTGGCCTTCGCCGGCCGCAGCGAGCTTATCTGTCCGCTGACGGATGATTTCGACTTCTATCGACTGGCCCTGGACGATGTCGGCGTCCATAGCGCCCCGCTCGGCGGCACCAACATCGGCGACGCCATCGAGACGGCGACCAAGGCTCTGGGAGACCGCAAGGGACACCATCGCGCCATCATCGTCATGTCCGACGGCGAGGACCACGGAGAGAAAGCCATCGCCGCGGCAAAAAAAGCACGCGAGGACCAGATCGCCGTTTATGCGATCGGCATCGGCGATGCCGAAAAAGGGGCCCTGGTTCCCATGACGCAGGACGGACAGCGAAGCTATCTTGTATATGACGGCCAACAGGTCTGGTCGAAAATGGATCCCAAAACGCTCAAGGCGATCGCGCTGGCCGGCGGCGGCGAGTATCATCCCAGCGGCCAGGTGAATGCAACCCAGCGTACGCTCGAATGGATCTACGCCGAAAAGCTGGTGCCCATGCAGGAGGCCGATCTGCGCAAGAAGCAGATTCCGAGCCAGAAGCCGCGTTTCGCTTGGCCCGCAGGCCTGGCGCTGGCCCTGTTGATGATTGAGACAATGGTCAGCGAGCGGCGGTCGACTCAGCGCGAACGTGATGGAGGATTAACGGCATGATTCGCTGCATTCATCGAAAGAGGATCGTCTCGGTGATCGCGGTCTTGCTGAGCGCACCTGCGATCGCGCGCGGCGAGGGTGCGGGCGCTCGCGCCGCTGCGGAGAGTGTCCGCGACGGCAACAGATTGCTCGACGCCGGCCGCTTTGACGAAGCCCTGGCAAAGTATGACGAGGCGATGAAGGACTCGCCCGAGACGCCGGAGATCGCCTACAACCGCGGCATCGCCCTGTATCGACTCGGCAAGTACGCGGAGGCGGAAAAGGCCTTCCAGGACGCACTTGAGCCGGGCCGCCTCGACCTGGAAGCAAAGACCAAATACAACCTCGGACGCGCAGCGCACGCGGCGGCCATCGAGAAGAAAGACAATCTGCCCGACGCCATCAACGACCTCGGTCGCGCGATCAGCTTTTACAATGACGCGCTTCAGATCGCGAAACAGGACCCCGATGGCGTCAAAAACAAGGAAGCAGCCGAACGCCTCCGAGCCTATCTGGAGAAAAGGCTCGAGCAGCAGCAGGAACAAAAAAAGGAACAGTCGCCATCGTCCCGGCCCAACGACGAGCCGACGTCTCAGCCCGACGAGCAGCCTCCGACCTCCCAGCCGACCTCGCAACCTTCATCTCAGCCCTCCAAACAGGATCAGCAGAAGGGCGACGAGAAGCAGGACGAACAGGGAGACGAGAACCAGCAGTCCCAGGACGAAAAAAAAGGCGATAAGCAAGGCGACCAGGAGCAGCAGGACCAGCAGAACGGGTCAAAAGACGAGAAAAAGCAAGGCGAGCAAAAGGGCGATCAGAAGTCGGCCGACGAGCAAAAGGGCGACCAGAAGGACAGCGACAATAAGATGTCCGAGGAAGAGGCCGAGCCCATGCTGCAGGAGGCCCGCGACGCCGAACGCGATCGACGCGAGGCTCGCCGGGCAAAGATGATGCGGATGCGCGGCCGCATCCCGGTGGATAAGGACTGGTGATCGTGAGGCATATCCGCGTCATTACATGCTTCCTGTTCACAGGCGTCGTCATGGCTGATGCCGCCCGGAGCCAGGAAATCCGCGCCGAAGTCACCAACGATCAGGTCGAAATGGGAGAAGTGGTTGAAGTCTACGTCAGCATCATCAATCCCAAGCAGGCCAGCGCCCCGGCCCCGCCGAACACGCGCGACTTCGATATTCGCATCAGCCCGAATCCGCCAACCGTCAGTAACAACATCAGCATCATCAACGGTCGGACGACGCAGCAATCGACATACACTTATCGCTACACGGCCAGACCTCTGCGCGCCGGCAATCTCGTCATTCCGCCGTTCAGATATCAGGAAGCGGGCAAGGCCTTCTCCTCACGCCCGATCACCATCAGCGTCGGCCGCGCCGTCTCCGGCCCCTGGGTTCTTTGCGAAATCGTCGCCGGTAAGAAAACAGTCTTCATCGGACAACCCGTTGACCTGACGCTCAGCATCTACATTCGCCAGTTCCAGCAGGCCGGCTTCGGTACGATGAATATCAGCGACATGTGGAAGCTCCAGGATGGCGCGACATCCCTCGGCGTCTTCGCCGATGGAACCGTCGCCCCGCAGGTCCAGCAGGTCCGCCGAAATGACGACTCCGGCGTTCCCCGAGATTTCTATCGCTACGACGTAATGACCACCATCTATCCGAACAAGTCCGGACCGCTGGACCTCGGACGAATCGAGTTCGTCTACAACTACCCCGTCCAACTGGGGCGCAATTTGTTCGGCTACAACGTCGAGCGATCGCGCCAGGTCATCGGCGCGCCGAAGATGCCGGAGCTCGTCGTCAAGTCCATCCCCACTGAAGGCCGCCCGCCGGATTACAGCGGCGCCATCGGCGAATACTCCATCATCACCAACGCCAAGCCGACCGACGTCCCCGTCGGAGACCCGATTACCCTGACCATGCTGGTTCGCGGACAGGGCTCGCTGGATCGCCTCACCGCGCCAAAGCTTGATCGGGTCGAAAACCTCACTAGGGACTTTGAAGTCTCCGGCGACGTCCCTGCCGGCGAGATCGTTGGAGACCGTAAGCAGTTCGTCCTCACCATCCGGCCGCTTCGCGAGAGCGTCAAAGTCATTCCGGCCATTCCGTTCAGCTATTTCAATCCGAAGTCGGAGCGATTTGAGACAGCCCTGAGTCGGCCCATCGCCATCAATGTCCGGCCGGCACAGCGGCTGGCCATGCCCGACTCGGCCCAGGGCGGCGCCTCACCCGGTGCAGGCGTTCTCGCACCGCTGGTTGAAACAACCGAGGGGTTGCTCGCGAACTTCGACAACCCCGATGAAATCCTCGCGTCTCAGTCAACGAGCCTCGGACCGCTGGTGTGGATCGTCCTGTTGGCGATGCCCGCCGCCTATCTGGTGACGTGGTTCGTGCATCGTCGATCCGAGAGATATCGCCAAAATCAGGCGCTGCGTCGTCGAAGCATGGCCCTCGCCAACGCGAAGAAGGCGCTTAGTGCGAACGGTGATAGTGCCTCGGGTGACATACGTGCCGCACTGCTCGGATACGTGGCGGATTGCTGCAACGTTCCCGCCGGCGGTCTCACCCGAAACGATGCGGTTCGGCTGGCTCGGGAAAAAGGTATCAACGATGACCTCGTCTCTCGGCTGGATGAGACGCTGGAGAATCTCGAATTCGCCCAGTACGGAGGCGGTGATTCCGCCGTCCGGAATGGAGCGGCTGTCGCGGCACAACTGGTCAGCGAACTGGATCGGGCAGGTTTAAGGTGAGACACATGCGCCGGCTTGCCACGTTGCTCATGGTCTGCGTCGTCAGCATCCTGCTTCCTCCCCGCGCGCAGGCACAGCAGCAAGGCGCGGATGCGACAAATCAACGTGCGGTGCTCCGCAAAGCCCTCGCCGATTTCGAGGCTGCCGTCGCGACCGGCCAGCATGGTACGGTTGAGGCTCAGTCGCTCTACCATTCCGCGCTCGCAGGGTTTGAGTCGCTCGTCGATGGCGGAGTCCGCAATGGAAGACTCTTCTACAACCTCGCCAACACCTACCTGCGCCTCGGCGATGTCGGCCGAGCGATCCTGAATTACAAGCGCGCGCTGAAGCTCATGCCCGGCGACGCACAGATCCAGCGAAACCTGGACTTCGCCCGCAAGCGTTGCGAGGTCCGGATCAGAAAACCGGCGACCAGCGCCATGGTGGAGACACTCTTCTTCTGGCACTTCTCCACTTCCACGGCCGCGCGTTGCCGCGTCGCCCTTGCCGCGTATTGCTTATTCTGGCTATTGGCGCTCGGATCGCTCTTTCTCCATCGGCGGATACCCGCGCTGTCCTGGCTCAAGGTGACCACCGCCGTCCTGGCCATCGCCGTCGGCGCCAGTGCAATCTGGGATATCCGGCCCTCGGCCCGGCGTGAGGGCGTCCTCATTTCAGAGAATATCGTCGTCCGAAAGGGCAATGGAGAATACTACGACCCGCAATTCGAGAAACCGCTCCCGGCAGGCGTTGAGTTCCAGATGCTCGAACTGCGGCAGGACGTGGACGGACGTGACTGGTATCGAATACAGCTCTCCGACGGCAAGGATGGATGGATTCGTGCGGATCAGGCGGACTTGGTCTGACGTAATGCCCCGGTCCCTGCCCTTCGATTGTTAAGACTCCCCTATGAAGAATAATGAATGCGGATCGCCATCAAAAGGGTTTGGTCATTGCGGCCCGACCGGATAATATGGAATCGGCATCCAGACCCATAGGTGCAGATTGACTATTGAGAACAGCAGCACCGATTCCGTGACCAACACTTCAAAACCTCGTCCATCCTCTCCGTCAGCGGCGGGACCGCTCAGCGGCGGACTTGGGATCATTGTTTTCCTCGCCCTCTTCGGCGCGGCGGGCTACCTCACCTACAAAACGCTTACGACAGCCCCGATTCCCGAGGCTGAGCCGATTCCCGGCACCTTCATGTGCATCGAGACCAACAAAGTCTTCGAGTACTCGATGAAGGAGGGCGATCATTGGCCTGTCCTATCACCTTTCACTCAAAAAAAGACCGGCTACCCGGTCGAGCGGTGTTTCTGGACGCCCGACGGCAAGCGCAAGGAAACACCTGATTACGTCGTCCTCAAAGAGACCCTCGGAAAAAGCGGTGACACCATCTGCCCCGTCTGCGGACGCATCGTCCTGGGTCACAACCCCGTGCCCGATGAGAGTGTTCCGCTTGAGACACCTGCATCCGCTCCGGCCGACGACAAGGCGGCAACCCCCGCGCCGACGACCCAGCCCGCCGATTGACGTAGTCAATTGCCCCTCATGCTGAACCTCCGCCCGAATGCGCTATGGGGCGCGCACCGAATCTCACGTTAGAATAACAGCTATTACGTAGTACAGGCCTCAAAGGATCAGACATGGCCTTGATGATGAGCGTTTCCGGGGTCCGTGGGCTGATTGGCGAGACCATGACGCCCGAGCTCGCCGCGAGCATGGGAGCGGCGTTCGGCACGTTTCTCGACGGCGGCGCCGTGGTTCTCGGCATGGACTCCCGGCCGTCCGGTGAGATGGTCAAGGGCGCCGTTGAAAGCGGCTTGCTCGCCGTCGGCTGTAACGTCGTCGAACTTGGCATCGCCACCACGCCCGGCGTCGCCCTGATGGTCAGCGAACTCAACGCCAAGGGCGGGATCGTCATCACCGCCAGCCATAATCCGATCGTCTGGAACGGAATCAAGTTTCTCGTCGCCCCCGGCCGCGCCCCGTCCGCCAGGACCGCCGAAGAAATCTTCTCAATCTACCGCTCGAAGCGAACGCGCTTCGCCGATGTCGAGAACATCGGCCGAATGGAACGCGACTTAAGTACCAACGATCGCCATGTGGCCAAGGTGATGCGCACACTCGACATGGCCGCCATCAGGCGTCGACAGCTCCACGTCGTCCTCGACAGCGTCAATGGGGCCGGCGGCGCCAGCGGTCGAATGCTGCTGGAGCGGCTGGACTGCCGGGTCGAGCACATGAACGCCGAACCGAACGGCCGCTTTGCGCACACGCCCGAGCCGACGGCGGAAAACCTCGTCAGCCTGTGCGAAGCGGTCAAGGCGAGCGGCGCGGACATCGGCTTCGCCCAGGACCCGGACGCCGATCGACTGGCCATCGTCGACAACACCGGCCGCTACATCGGCGAGGAATACACCCTGGCCCTGGCTGCAAAATACATTTTTTCAAAGACGCCGGGCGCCGCGGCGACGAATCTGTCGACCTCGCGGATGATCGACGACATCGCGGCGAAGGCGGGCAGGGGCTGCGTCGTTCATCGTACGGCCGTCGGCGAAGCAAACGTGGTCGACGCGATTACGGCTCATCGCTGTGTCATCGGCGGCGAGGGCAACGGCGGCGTGATTGACCCGCGCATCACGCTTGTGAGAGACAGTCTCTCATCCATGGGAATGGTGCTGAGCCTGCTTGCCGAGGATTGGCGGCCCCTCGCCGCGATCGTCGATGAGATGCCGAGCTACACGATGATCAAGCAGAAGTACGACCTTTCGCCCCAGCAGACGCGGGACTGGCTCGATCACATCCAGCGCAACTTCGCCGACCAGCGGATCAGCAATGTCGACGGCGTGCGCATCGATTGGCCGGAGGGCTGGGTGCATGTCCGCCCGTCAAACACCGAGCCGATCGCCCGCCTGATCGCCGAAGCGCAAGATGAAACCACCGGCAAGGCCCTGGCCAAACGCGTCGCGGACTTGAGATAGCGAATCAAACGATGGCAGACGCCAAATACTGGTTGCTCAAAACCGAGCCGCAGACCTATTCGATCGACGACCTCGCCCGTGATAAGCGAACCTGCTGGGACGGCGTGCGAAACTATCAGGCCCGCAACTTCATGCGCGACGACATGAAGCTCGGCGACGGCGTGCTGATCTATCACTCCAGCGCCGACCCTATCGGCGTCGCAGGCGTCGCCCGGGTCGCGCGCGAGGCCTACCCCGACCACACCGCCCTCGACAAGAAGAACGATCACTACGACCCCAAGTCGACGAAGGATGACCCCATCTGGATGATGGTCGATGTCGAGTTTGTCGAGAAGTTCGGCGAAGTTGTCACGCTTTCGACGCTGAGAAAAACGAAGGGTCTTGAGAAAATGCTGGTCCTCCAGCGCGGCCAGCGCCTGTCAGTCATGCCCGTCGAACCAACGCATTTCGAAATCGTCCGCAATCTGACCAAGGCGTAGTGTGCCAGCTCGTAGCGTCCGGCGCCCCTGCCGGACGCATGACACTGGGAATGTTATCGCCAGCCGGGCGCAAAGAGCCCTCCTTGGCTGCCAAATCGTGCCCCCGCCGCGTTGAACGGGAATCGCTGTTATTGTTAAGATGATGGGAGAAGCGTCTCAATTGAGGCGCTTAAGGAGGCTCTTGGGCCATGGGAATATGGAACCGAGGTTTTGTTCTGTGGGTGGTCACCTTTTTCGTGACCATCAGCATCACTACTCAGGCCGCCCTTTCTTTTCCTGCGCCGAGCTTCATGGGTTTGGGCGATCTGCCGGGTGGTGTCTTTAATAGCCAAGCCTGGGGCATCTCGCCGGACGGGGGCACGGTTGTTGGAATGGCCGACTTCGCCGTATCTACTTCCCAGGCATTTAGGTGGACTTCAGCGACTGGCATGGTTGGCATAGATGACCTTGCTGGCGGAACCTTAAGGAGCGAGGCCCGATCGGCTTCGTTGAACGGCACTTTCATCGTTGGCTGTGGAAACTCGTCGCTCGGGCGAGAAGCATTTCGGTGGACCCAGGCTACAGGAATGATCGGCCTGGGCGACCTTGCGGGTTTTGGATTCGATAGTTGTCTTACGGGTACCTCCATTGATGGAAGTGTTTCCGCTGGCTGGGGTAGTTTGTCCAGCCGCCATGCCGTTCGTTGGACGCAGGCTACTGGAATGACGATTCTAGGAGACTTGCCGGGTGGCGGCGTCGATAGTTCCGCATGGGGTATCTCGTCAAATGGTTCGGTAATCGTAGGAGAAGCACAGAGCGCAGCGGCCGGATTCTCTCGATTTGAGGCCTTCCGGTGGACGCAGTCAGGCGGAATGACTGGACTCGGTGATCTTCCCGGGGGCAGCTTTGACAGCCGCGCTTACGCGGTCTCTGCTGACGGAAACGCCATCGTGGGAAGGAGCAATTCTGCGAACGGAGTAGAGGCGTTCTTCTGGTCAGGCGCAACGGGAATGATTGGGCTCGGCGATCTTCCGGGCCTTGGAACCAGCAGTCAGGCAAGCGCGGTTTCTGGAGATGGCTCACTTGTCGTCGGATTTGCAACGCCTGACAGCCGCGCGGCAGCTTTCATTTGGGACTCGGTACGCGGAATGCGTGAGCTGCAGACTGTGCTAAGCATCGATTTCGGCCTTGACCTGGCGGGCTGGCAGCTCATTTCAGCAACCGGTATATCGTCGGATGGAACCGTAATAACGGGTGCCGGAATCAATCCGGGCGGACAGACGGAAGCCTGGATTGCCGTTATTCCGGAGCCTGTGTCAATCGCCCCCTTTCTTATCGTCTTCGCTATTCTGCGGCCGCGCAATCGCATTGCTTAAGGCAGAAGCTGCTGAATCGCGTTTATCGCAAACAAACTTGTGGCACAGGCGCCGGTCATCGGCAAGTTTCACACTTCCACGATTCCACATCGCCCAATCTCCGCTACCATGTCTCGCGGAGGATTAACATGAGTGACCAAACCACCACCATCGCCGATCTGCGGGCGATGATGAAAAAGTTCGTCGACGAGCGCGACTGGAACCAGTTCCACAATCCCAAGAATCTTTCCATGGCCATCGCCATCGAGGCCGCCGAGCTCATGGAGCACTTCCAGTGGGCCGAGGGAGGACGCACGCGCGACATCCGCGAAGCACCCGAGGACTTCCAGCTCGTCCGCGAAGAACTCTCCGACATCCTCGCCTTCGCCCTCTCCTTCGCGAACGCCCTGGATATCGACATCTCCGAGGCCCTGCGCGAGAAGATGGTAAAGAACGCAAAGAAATATCCCGCCGACGAGTTTCGGGGACGCTTTCGGAGATAGCGTGCTCGCCGTCTGAAGTGACGGCTGTGCTTGCCTTTACAATTGCCGCCCCAGCCATCGACCATCGCGACGGCCCCACCCGGGCATCGCGAATTGCATCTGTGAATTAAATGGCGCCAGGCTCAAGAAAAAACGTTGCTGTGTCGCGTTAACTGCCGGTTTCCAAGAGTGGCGCGCCCGTCAGGATCAGCCGTCCTTGACGGGTCCAGGCTCTCCTCCTACGGTCATCGGGCTATCGGTGGGCAGTTGGCCCCCCAGGCTCGTTTGGGTCGGCCTCCGTGCCGGCCGTCTTGTTTCGGAGCAGATACAAACCATGAATCTCGTCACCGGCGGAACCGGCCTACTGGGCAGCCATATCGTCGAGCAGCTTCGCAAACGCGGACGGCCCGTGCGCGCCCTGGTCCGGCCCACCGCCGACACCACCTGGCTTCGCAGCCAGGGCGTCGAGCTTGTCGAAGGCGACCTTTCCGACATGGCGTCCGTCCTCAAGGCCTGCGACGGCGTCCAATGCATCTATCACGCCGCGGCCCGCGTCGGCGACTGGGGACCCTGGCCCGACTTCGTGAAGGTGACCATCGAAGGATCGAAAAACCTCTTCGAAGCCGCTGAGCGAGCCGGCGTCCCCCGGCTGATTCACGTCAGCTCAATCAGCGTCTATGGCCACGTCAACCAGAAGGGCCTCGTCCTCGATGAGACCGCCCCCCTGGGGCAAAAGCTCTTTAAGTGGTCCTACTACACCCGGGCAAAGGTCATCGTCGAGGAGGACCTCTGGCGACGTCACAATGCCGGTGGAAAAGTGAAGTATTCCGTCATCCGCCCGAGCTGGCTCTACGGGCCTCGCGATCGCGCAACGATCGCGCGGCTGGTGGCGATGATCCGAAATCGCAAGGCGAAGCTGCTCGGCAGCGGCGATAACCGCCTCAACGTCGTCTACGCCGGAAACGTCGCCGAAGGTTGCATTCTCGCCGCGGATAATCCCAGCGCCGTTGGCCAGGCCTACAACTGCAGCAACGACGGCGAGCTGACCCAGCGACAATATTTCAACCTCATCGCCAAGGCGATCGGCGAACCCCCGGTCACAAAGCGCGTGCCGTTCAAAGTGGCCTATCGCGCCGCCTTTCTCATGGAGTGCTTCGGTCACCTCTTCAAGACCAAGAAACCCCCGCTCGTCACGCGATACGCTGTCTGGCTCATGGGCCGCGATACCTTCTTCTCCGCCGAAAAGGCGCGCAAAGAATTGGGATGGACCTCAACCGTCGGCTACGAAGAGGGCATCCCCATGACCATTCGCTGGTACGAGGAAAACCGGACCGGCCGCGCAGCCACAGGCGGACGCGCAATCAGCAGTTCACCTCCGGTTCGCGAAATGGCCCATACATAATCACCGTCGAAGCCATATCTGAGGCAGGGCGACCCTTTAGCGGAGCGAAGCATGTTCTTGGGAACGCACGAGTGCGGCATCAGGAAAACCAGCTTGCTGGCGCTCGGATTGATGCTCGCGCTGTCAGCCGGCTGTCGATTGCATCCGGCCAGCCTTGCATCCATGGCCATCGGCGATGCCATCAACGATGCCGACGTGAAAAAGCGACAGGAAAAGCTCTATGACCAACCTGTTTCCGCCGCCGACGAAATGTTCGGCGATCGCCAGGAGACGTTGGTCTATGCCGACGACGCCCATCGCGAGTTGATCACATACCCGGTCAAGGGCGATCTTTTGGATTCGCAAAACTGGGTCGTCGAATCGCGAAAGGGCAAGCTTGTCGCGCTGTCGCGGGTCAAGCGCAACATTGACGGAGTCGAGGACGTCATCAAGGCGGCGGCCATCGAGCCCAAAGTCATGGGCAAGTCGCCCGAGGATTGCCGCCGTGATGCCGAGTTGGAAGAGCCTCTCGCCACGCTGCGCAGCCGCGACTCCGGCGAGATCATGCGGGTTTACAACATCCGCAACTGGACCAACTCCCGCGGCGCGCGCTATTGTGTCTTGCGCTTCGATGAGAATGATCTCTGTCGCGACGTCAAGCTGCTGGGCGTCAGCGCCTCCACCGAGAAAGACCCCGTCGCTGAAGTTTCCGAGTGACCGCCCGTTTTCGGATCGAGTTTCAAGTGTAAACAAGCTGTCAGGAATGACAGCCGACGGTGGGATTTGAACCCACGACCTCAGCTTTACGAAAGCCGTGCTCTACCGCTGAGCTACGTCGGCGAATGGACCGAGGTATGATCGGTTAGGCGCGATCTTCCGTCAAGTTAACAGATTGATTCTCGCTGCAACCCTATGGCCCGACCGGGCAGGTTTCCCCCGCGATCAGCTTCGCAACCATGGCATCGACATCCGCAAGATCGACGAAATCGTCGGCGTTGACGTCGGCATTGGCGTAGTCGAGCGAGCAGGGGTCAAGCGGCATCAGGATCGCATCAACCAGCCCCTGAAGGTCCAGACCGTCGAGCACGCCGTCCTGATTCGTATCGCCGCGGCAGCAGTTGCAGACGCTCATAGCCAAGAGCGCGTCAATAAACGGCTGAATATCGAGCCCGTTCAGATCGCCGTCTGCATTCACATCGGCACGGCATTCAGCCGCCGGAGATAACACAACCATACCGAGCAGGGCGTCAACGAAAATCGGCAGATCGAGTTCCGTCACCGCGCAATCGTTGTTCAGGTCGCCGGCGCAACCTCTCGTCAAGAAGAGACAGGAATCCGGCCCGCACAAAGACCCATTACCCAGGTGAGTACCGCTCATCATCGCGCAATCTTCCGGCGTCAAGAGAAGGCACATCCCGTCGCCCAGGCAGCAAGCCCCCTCGCACGAGAGGTTGAAGAAATAAGCTGAGCCCGAGCCCGGCGTCATAACTCCGCCGCCCTTCGCTCCGACGACAATCGAATTGCCGCGGATGCCGACCTCACCGAATTCAGCGTCACCCGACGGATCATTAGCCACAAGCTTTTGTCGCTGCGTCCAGACGCCCGCCGTGCGAACAAAGACATATGCCGAGCCCGCCGACGAACCGCCGTCATCATCGCCGGGCGCGCCGACAATGACGGTTTCTCCATCAACATCGACTGACATGCCAAACTGATCGCCGGCCGCCCCATCGTCAGCGGTCAGCTTCTGCTGCTGAGTCCACATTCCGCCCGAGCGAACAAAGAAATACGCCGAGCCGCCGCCGGTACTCATCGGGGCGCCGACGACGGCCGTATCTCCGTCGACAGCGACCGACCATCCAAAAGCAATGCCCATGGTCGCATCCGATGCAACCAGTTTCATCTCCTGCGTCCACACGCCGGCCGATCGGGTGAAGACGTACGCAGTACCCGCCCCGTTTCCACCATCATCCTCACCAATGGCCCCGAGGATCGCGGTGTCCCCGCTGATGTCCGCCGACCAGCCAAGCTGATCGTTCAGTTCAGCATCCATCGCGATCAGCTTCTGTTGCGGTGACCAAACGCCCGCCGTTCGCGTAAAGACAAACCCTGCGCCCGCCCCAGCGGCCACGCCGGCCGTATCGCCGGGCGCTCCAATTAGAGCGCTATCGCCGTCGATCGACACCGCATGCCCGAAGAGCTGCACATTCGTCCCCATCGAGTCGAATATCTTCTGCTCCGGCATCCAGCCGCCCATCGAGTTCACAAACACATACGCAGCACCGGAATCCGCGACCGCCCCCGGTCCCCGCGGTGAACCGATGATCGCCGAGTCGCCGTCGAGCGCAGCGGCCTCACCGAATCCGTCGCCCATGGCCCCGTCCACCGGCGTCAGCTTGGCATCCTCGGACCATGTGCCCATCGACCGCAGAAAGACATAAGCGGCGCCGATGCTCACATGATTCGAAGCGCCGACCACGGCCACATCGCCGCTTATCGCTACGGAATCGCCGAACAACTCATCCACGGCCGAATCGCTGCCCGAGACCTCCATCGGCGCGTCCACCGTGCACGCCCCGCCGGGCGGCGGACAAACAAAGATGCCGCACAGCGTGTCCGGACCTCCGAACACATCGCCGACCGCCACGCAGTCATTCTCCGAAAGGTCTTCGCACGAACCATCAACATGACAGCAAGCGCCGAGGCAACTCACGCTCATGCAATCGCCGGGCACATAAGTGCCGCCCAGGCCTTCGCATTGCGCCGGCGTCTGCATGTCGATGCAGCCCGCATCGCCCATGCAGCACGCACCAGGGCAAGTGACGCTCAAGCAATCGCCTTCAAAAAAAGTCCCCCCAAGAAGGCCGCACTCTTCGAGTGATTGCATGTCCATGCAGCTGGAATTGGCCAGACAGCAAGCACCAGGACATGTAACGCTCATACAATCGCCAGCAAGAAAGATTCCGCCAAGTAGGTCACATTCTTCGGGCGTCTGAGAATCCATGCACCCGGCGCTGCCTAAACAACACGCACCTGGGCAACTCACGCTCATGCAATCGCCGGGCACATAGGTGCCGCCCAGGCTTTCGCATTGGGCAGGCGTCTGCATGTCGAAACAACCGGCGTCGCCCATGCAGCACGCCCCCGGCGCGGTCGTCCCGCACGGCGGACTGAAGGGCATATCCGCGCAGCTCAGGCTGTGAGCGAATCTCTGCGTCAACTGCTGGCACACGACAACGCTCACCCCATCAGTGCATCCCGGAACGGCGTCGTCGCAGCATGCACCGGTCTTGTCGGCTTCGCTCACCGCCGTCAGCGAGAATGACAAATTCACATTCACACCGGGCAGGGGCGCGTCCGGGCAGGCGGAGAGATTGCCGCCAAAGGCCGACCAGAAGGGAAACATCGGATCGAGGGGAAAGCCGAACACCGCATCCAGGTCTGTATTCGACTCCGAAAGACACCAGAAGCTCTGCGGCGGCGCGGCATATCGCGGGATAATCGAGAGCCAGTACCGCGTATTCTTCTGAACGACGATGCTGACCGGGATGTCAATCACGTAGCTCGGCCGACAAACGCCGACCAGCGTCTCGTTTTGCAGCGACGAGACCGGGATCTCCAGCGTCCGGATGTAAGAACCCAGCACGCCTCCCATGTTCGTCGGCGCGCCGGCGGGGAGATTCATCACGCTGTCGGGATAGACCGTGACGAGGACGCTGTCCCAGGTGTTCGTGGGAGAGGCGAGCCCCAGTTGGTCGTCAATGTGAAACGCCGCGCGGATCGTCGTGATGCGGCAATTCGGCTCGGCCGGCATCGGCTCAATAAACGTGAAATCATCGGCCGCCCCGGCGAGAAACTGCCACGCGGGTTCAGCCGGCGGCTCGCTCAAATGGCTCGATGGATCGCCAAAGTCATCCAGCGGCATTCCATTGTCGAACTCGCACGTATTGCCGCCGCGCGGCGCCGCGTTTTGAAGGGGAATCGACCAGACCGTCGACGGATCGACGCCGCGTGGAAGCGGGTTCGCGCGAGCGCGCGGCGTGGACCTCGCCTGAGGTCCTCTCGGCAAATCGGCCTGTGTCGACTCGATCGGCGAGACCGCCTGAGCAAATCCGGTCGACGCGATCGTCGCGCAGATCAGCAGGGCGGCGTAGCAACGAAGTCCATCGGCAGGAATCGTTGGGTATTTCCGGCGCATTCGCTGATATCCCCGTGCCATGCGATCCTCGGTCAGATCAAGCCCGATTCTCTGATCGGCGAGGGCGTTTGTGTCGATTTCGGAGGTCGATTCTCACTTCTTCCGCGTGCAGGCCGAGAAGTCCGAACCGTATGGGAGAGACTGAGGGACGGCAGGGGAGCAGGCTTATTGGGCCCCTTCTCGACGCATATCTATCATACACCGACGCCACCTGTCTCCCAAATCCCGGCGACCGATAATCTTCATTTTCGCGATCATTTTCCAACCGCAAGCGGTCCCGGCGCAGACCCCATGCGTCCTTGATCGTCGAAATAATGCGGTGACCGAAGCTAACGCTGATTTCGGCGTGCGGGCCCCCTTGCGGGGTTCTTGGGGCTTTCCGTTCCCACCGATTCAGGCCGGACGATTTCGGGGAGGTTCGGCTCCGATGGCGGTCGGCGATTCGACCCCTCTCCACTCGAATCCGCCCGCCGAAACAGATTCACAAGAATCCTTAGCAGGCTCGACCCGTGAAAATAGTTTTCCGGCAGCCGCCAGTGAATGGTGTATCCATCGGGAATCCGAATCGATCCGGAGGCTCCCTTGAAAAGCGGCTCAATCCTTCGCACCTCGCCGTCAATCGTAAAGATAAGGTCCGGCTCCTTACGGATGATCGACTTGATCTTCCACGCAACGGCGCGCGTCTTGATCTCGGCCAGAGTCAGCAGCGTATCGACCACCTCCGGAAACGCGCCGAATGCGTCCCGAAGATCGTCCGCGAGTTGATCGACTTCGTTCGGCTTCTGACAGGCGGCGAATCGTCTGTAGCACTCCATGCGCTGACGATCCGAGGCGATGTAGCTCTTCGGAATATACGCCTCAACATCCAGCTCAAGGTGAACGGCGACCCGATCCGGCACCGCCTCGCCCTTCATTCGCCTCACCGACTTTTCAAGTACCTGACAATAAAGCTCGTAGCCCACCGCGGCGATGTTGCCCGATTGCTCAGGCCCCAGGATGTTCCCTGCGCCGCGGATCTCCAGATCGCGCATGGCAATGCGAAACCCGGAGCCAAGCTCGCTGTATTCCTCGATAGCCTTGAGCCGCTTGGCCGCGGTACTCGTCAGCGGCCGACTCGGCGACAGCAGCATGTAGCAATAAGCCCGATGCTTGTATCGCCCGACGCGACCGCGGAGCTGATGAAGGTCCGCCAGGCCGAACATGTCGGCGCGATCAATGAACATTGTATTCGCGTTGGGAATGTCCAATCCCGCCTCGATGATCGAGGTACACACCAGAATGTCCGCATCGCGCCTGACGAACTTGAACATGACTTCTTCCAGCTCTTCGCCGGGCATCTGTCCGTGGCCGATGATGATCCGCGCGTCGGGAACGAGGGATTGGACCTTCGCCGCGATCGACTTGATGGAATGGACCCGGTTGTGGACGAAGTACACCTGCCCGTCGCGGTTCAGTTCGCGGACAAGCGACTCGCGAATCATCTCGTCGTTCCACACGCACACGCTCGTCGTGATCGAGCGCCGGTCCATCGGCGGCGTCGATAGGCTGGAAATATCGCGCAGGCCGATCATCGCCATGTGCAGCGTGCGCGGAATCGGCGTGGCGGTCAGCGTGAGAACGTCCACTGTCGCACGCAAATGCTTGAGACGCTCCTTGTGCTCCACGCCGAATCGCTGCTCCTCATCGACAATAACGAGGCCAAGATCGGTAAACCCGACATCCTTCGACAAAATGCGATGCGTGCCGATCAGGATGTCCACCTGCCCCTGCCGGGCAGCCTTGATGATCGCCTTCTGTTCCTTCGCGGATCGGAAGCGGTTCAAACAACCCACGACAAACGGGTACTCGGCCATGCGCTCGCTGAACGTGCGGTAGTGCTGCTCGGCCAGCACCGTCGTCGGCACCAGTACCGCGACCTGCTTGCCGAATTCAACCGCCTTGAAAGCGGCTCGGATGGCCAGCTCCGTCTTGCCGTATCCCACGTCGCCGCACAGCAATCGGTCCATCGGTCGGGCCCGTGCCATGTCGCCCTTGATCTCCCGCAGCGTCGTGACCTGATCCGGCGTCTCCGTATAAAGAAAGGCGTTTTCAAATTCCGTCTGCCAATGCGTGTCCTGCGGGAAGGCGATGCCCGGCTGCGACTCACGAACCGCCTGGATGCGCAGCAGATCTTCCGCCAGTTCATCGACAGCCTCCTCCACCTTCGCCTTGGTCGCCTGCCACCTCGTGCCGCCGAGTTTCGAGAGTTGCGGCCTCGCCGCCTTCGCCCCGATGTACTTCTGCACAAGGTCGATCTGTGACGCCGGAACGTGCATCACCGCGTCATCCGCGAAGCGAAGCGTCAGGAACTCCTCGCTCTTCTTCGAGTCGCCCTTGCGCATCGTCTTCATGCCGGTGAATCGGGCGATCCCGTGAACGACATGCACGACATAGTCGCCGTCGCTCAGGTCGAGGAATGTCTCAATGGGCCGCCCGGCGGAGACCTTTCGCAATCGGCGCTTCTGCGTGTAACGTCGGAAGACCTCGTGATGCGGGACGGCGACAATACTGCTCGCGGCCGATTGCGTAGTGCCGGGTCCCACCTTCCAGCGAAACCCCGTATGAAGCAGCCCGATCTGTGTCTCGAACTTCGGCGTCTTCGCGGGAGCCAGTCCCTCCTTCGCCGCCAACGCCAGCACCTGCTGAGTCAACTCGCCCAGCCGATCGACCTCGCCGTCATTGTCGCAATAGACCTCGATCGGCTCCGCCGCGGCCATCTGCAGAAGCTGCGTCACCGCATCGGTCGCCTTCGGCTCAAACGTCGGAAGGCTCTCGCATGCAAATCGAAACGTCTGATCATCGCCCACCGACGCAACGGCGAATCGCGAAAGCTGCACCTGTGCAAACTCCCCGCATTTTCGCAGCACCGCCTCAATCGGATAGTGACCGACCGGATTGCCCAGTCGATCAAGAATCAATTTCGCCGTCTCCACAACCTCCAGCGGCTCGCTGATCGCCACGATCACATCGTCGCCAAGATAATTCAGAAACGTCGTCGTCTCGGACGGGGCCGCCGCCCCCGGGCTCGGCGGCAGCGTGACTCGGGCAACATCCATCGTCCGCGATGATCGCTGCGAGCTCACGTCGAACTGGCGAATGGACTCGATTTGATCGCCGAAAAACTCAATTCGCAGCGGGTCCAGGTCCGGGCTGTGAAAGACGTCGAGAATCCCCCCACGCAAAGCAAAATCGCCCGGCTCCTCAACCTGATCCAATCGCTCAAATCCTCGCTGTGCAAGGAATGCCGCCACGTCCTCGGGTTCGCGCGCCTCGCCCGTCTGAAGGGTCAACGTGTGGGCATCAAGACTCTCCGGCGACGGCGCCGGCTGCATCAGCGCCTGGATGGGAACGACAATGACCGTCGGCCGCACCTCGCGCCGCCGACCGCGCGCGCTTTCCAGCAAGAAACTGCACAAACCGGCGCGCTGCGCGTTGATCTCCCCGGCCGCGCTTCCTTCGCCGGGCAGTGTCTCCCACGCGGGAAAAAGCTCGACCGGGCGGCCGAGGATCGTCTCCATGTCGTCTCGGGCATCGTCGGCTTGATCGGGATGGGCGGTCAGATACAGAAGCGGACGACCGGTCTTCTCGCTGATTAGCGCGGCCGCAACAGGCGCAGCAGATCCCCACAGGCCGTTTGCACCGAGGGGGGTCTTGTCGACCGCCAGTCGGCTGCAAATCGCCCTAAATGCAGGATCGCCGGAAATCGTGCTCGCAAGAAGCACAAAGAGATTATTGCGGGGAAACGCTGAAACGCAACACAGGCAGCGTGCGCGATCGTGGAATGATTGTGGCGAACGAAGGGCTCGCGCCGTCAATCGTGCGAAACATTAGAGGGAATTAAGAAGCTCTTCCATCTCGCCCTTGGCGTGCATTTCCCCGCATGCCTGAGCCTGCGCAATTCCCCGGCGAAGCTCGGCCTTCGCCGCGTCTTCATCCCCCATCGTCAGCAGCGTCTTGGCCTTCTGAAAATAGGCGGCGATGTAGTTCGGGTCGAACTGCATGACGCGCTCAAACTGAACAAGGCTCTCGTCAAATCGACTGTTCTTGGCCAGTTCCATCGCCAGGCCGAAGTTCAGGAATGCATCCTCCGGTTCCTTCGCAAGCAGATTCTGAAGCTGTTCGAGTCTCGACAATCTTCACCTCGTCTTCAAACACTGGGGTCAGGAGCTGTCGATTGCTGCCGATTCAGTCTCACCTGATTGTTGCACATCGCCGTCTCACGACAAGGGGCCATCCCCGCCTGCGGATTCCCAAACAAAAAAGAGCCGTCTCGCCGCAGGATGCAACGAGACGGCTCTGATGTACAAAAAATCGGGCAGCGGTCCGATTACCGCCCTCTGCGTCGGGCAATCGCCAGAACGCCCAGGGCCAGCAGCGAAAGACTGCCCGGCTCCGGCACGGCGAGGCGAATAATCGCCTCAACTTCATCGCCGCCGCCGACCGGCGTCATGCTCACTTCAAGATGCACAAAGCCGTCATCCGCCAAATCGAGACCCGGCCCGATCGTCGCACTCGCCTCGAAGTCGGTGATAAGCCAGTCGCCCATCGTGTCGTTATTGGTGTCAAGAATATCGCCGACGCTCAGGAGCCGGATCGAATTCTGAAGTGTGTCTCCCAGTCCATAGAACAAATGCTCCTGCGCCGTCGCGCCGCTGCCCCAGCCCCACATGTGAACGACGCCGCCGAGGTTATTGATGCTCGCCGCACGCAGGCTCGCTCCACTTGCAATCGTGGTGCCGTCCAGCGTGTCGCCCTCGCGAACCTTGATCTCGCCCTTGAAGGCGACGAACTCATCGGTGGCCGTCGCACCTGTCGTGTCTCCGGTGAGGATCCAGTCGCCCAGGTTATTGATCGCGACGATATCCAGCCCTTCCCAGTTGGTTCCGTCGCCAACGGCCGTGCCCTCCTGAAGGATCAACGAGCCATCGCGATATACATGCATGTCGTTCGCCGACGAACCCGTCGCCATGTCCAGGACCTGAACCAGGTGCAAACCGTTGTCGGACATCTCAAAATCAAAATTCGACGATCCGGTTTCAACCGTCTTCCCGTCAATGACATCACCGCCGGAAATGACAGCCGTAATGCTCATCGGGTCGGTCGGATCCGTCGCCTTGAGCAGATGCCGATTCGACGAGCTTCCGCCGGAGGTCGCCGAACTGCCGCCGATCCAGTATGCCGTACCGTCCGGAAGCATCCGCGGCCGACTGCTGAATGTACTAAACCGACCGGGCAGGCTCATGATAGTGTCACCGCCGGCCAGAAGTTTCCCGCCGTGTGTCACGACGGAGTCTTCGCCGTTATACGAAGGGCTGTAGATGAACCCGCCGGTGTTGCTGACGCCCATCGTGCCTTCGCTTCCAGTTGCGGTGTTCGGCAAAAGGTCGCTGCTGTTGAAAACGAATCCGCTGCTGTGCCATACCCCCCGCGTGCTGTCGCTGAAGGATGAGACGAATCCCACCTTGCCGTTACCATCCGTAAATGGTGAATTCAACGCCGACACGGTGCGCCCACCGTGGATGTCACCGACCTTCACAATGAGCTGGGCGGGCACCACGCCCTTCGCGCCATCGCTAATGCTCGCCAGCATCCCCACGGACAGCGTGAGACTTAACACGACACTGCGCATCGTCGAACTCCCTTCCGAGCCAATTCGACTCGAGAATTCATATTCTGAGGTGGTGATGGGTTCGAAGTGGTACCTTCCTCCACTGTCGGCAACCCGGCACCCCGCGCCCGGCGGAATGTTAACGTTAATAATAAGAAATTATCGGGGGTTAAGTCAATCCTTCCGGGGACAATTCACAATGCCGAAGTTCAAAGCGTCTCGACGGTGATATGCTGATTCGCGTAAATGTTGATCTCACCGGCAATTCGCAACGCCGCCTCTGTGATTTCCTGAGATGTAAGCTTCGTGTGGGCCACCAGTGCCCGCGCTGCCGCCAGGGCACAGGTCCCCCCGCTCCCGATCGCCAGAATCCCATCGGTCGGCTCTATCACGTCGCCGTTGCCACCGATGATCAGGCTCGTTTGCCCGTCCGCGACCGCCAGCAGGCTCTCCAGCCGCCGCAGCACCCGGTCGGTCCGCCAGTCCTTGGCCAGTTCAATCGCCGCTCGCTTCGTATTCCCCTTGAACTCGTCCAGCTTGCCCTCAAACCGCTCCAGCAGCGCGAACGCATCCGCCGCCGATCCGGCGAACCCGGCCAAGACCTGCCCCTTATAGAGTCTACGAATCTTCACCGCATCCGACTTGACGATCGAATCCCCCAGCGTCACCTGCCCGTCCCCACCCATGGCGACGGTCCCATCGCGGCGCACCGAAAGTATCGTCGTCGATCGAATTCGCCCGTTGTCCCTTGTCATTTCTTGTGACCTCATGCTCCCCACAGTGTATATCATCTCTGGGAGTCCATCACCTGCCGTCATGATAGGAGCTCGCGTCGTGCCGCGTATCTGTACGCTCAATATCCTGCGCTCGTCAGCAACCCTCACGCTGGCTCTCCTCTCCGCATGCGCCGCCCCCAATGCCGGATCATCTGAAGTGACAACCCACTCGCCTGCCCCCCAGCCCACAAACACGCGCGCGCCAAACCACGATTCTTCAACGATCCCCGAACCTTCATCAGACCCCGCTCAGCAATCCTCGTCCATCGCTCGCAGCGCTGCCCCTTACGGTCCACCCTCCGAAGTAGCTCGCGACAAACCCTCGTCGCCAACCGCCGCCCGCTCACCCAAATCCTCCGCCGCATCATCGCAGGTCGATCCCCCAAATGCGCACGCCGACGCGCAACCACCTCTCCCCAACAAAACGCGCCAACCTTCCATCCCCTGGGTTGCCTCCCACGATCCATTCAATCCATCCGAAGAAATCTCCCTCACCGGCAAATGGACCGGCAACCGCCGACTCGAAGTCCATACCGACAACGTCCAGCGCCTCACGCTCAATCTCCACAAGCTGCCGTCCGGCGCTCCGAGATCCGGCCCCTGGAACTTGCAAATCGACCGCCAAGGCATTGAGATATCTGGCAGGCGAGGCAAAGTCATTGATCTGATTCGTTCCCCCAATGGTGTCTGGTCCGTCGACACGGAAAAGTCACCAGTCAGGAGGTAGTCCGATGTCTTCCCGCCTTCTCGTCGCCATCCTCCTGCTCGGTTTCACCGCCCCGCTCCTCTCCGCTCCGCCAAAGTCCGACGACCGCGATTCCAAATCATCAACCAGGTCCGTCAAGAAAAAACCCCCGCGCGGCCTCGCCTTCAAAACTCTTCGCACCGTCGTCAAGAACGCCACCTTCAAGGACATGACCTTCGAAGAGTTCACCGAGTGGCTCGCCCGCCAGGGAAAAGCAAACGTCATCGTCCGCTGGAAGGTCATCGAGGACGCCGGCATCGACGTCGACAAGCTCATCAACCTCAAGCTTCACGACGTCACCGTCCGACAGATCATCGAACTCGTCTTCGAAGACCTCGCCGCCGGACTGGACAAGGTCGAGCTCGCCGCAAAGGCCGACGACAACACCATCATCATCTCCACCAAGCGCGACCTCTACAAAGACCTGGTCACCCGCACCTACGACATTCAGGACCTGCTCATCGTCGTGCCCGACTTCGCCGCCCGAGACGCCGGAACGCCCACCGGCCGCGGCACCCCGGGCGTAGGCCTGTCCTCCGGCAGGCCGTCCCTCGAACTCAAGTCAGGCACCCCGGAAGAACTCGCCCAAAGCCTCATCAACATCATCACCAGTCAAATCGAGCCCGAATCCTGGGCGATCAACGGCGGCAAGGGAACCATCGCCTACTTCAAAGGCAGGCTCGTCATCCGAAACAACCTCATCGTCCACGAACTCATCGGCGGCCCGCCAAAGCAGAAATCCGCACCACAAACATCAGACTCGAAGTAGCACCCGCCACCCTATATACCGGCCGCTCTCTGTGGAGGGCCGACGAACCCCGCCGTACGTAGCGTCCGGCGCCTCTGCCGGACGCATCCCACCATCGACGTCCGAACTTACGCGCCAACTCCCAGCGCCTTCGCCGCCGCATCCGGTGTCACCCCCGCGACCCTGATCCGCTTGTTCGGCGAAGTATCCCCCTTCACGATCTGCACCGCCTTCTCGCCGACGCCCAGCGTCTTCGCGATCAGCTTCACCACTGCCCCGTTCGCCTTCCCCTTCTCCGGCGGCGCGGCCACCTGCACCTTCAGCGCAGAACCCAATAGCCCGACGACTCGGCTGCGCGACGCGCCCGGCACAACCTTCAATTCGATCTCCACCCCGCCCTTGACAGCCCGAATGCACTCTGGCGAGCTCATTGCACCTTGCCCTCATCGCCCGCTCAGCCCGTATTAAACGATCCGGTCTGCGCCATCTCAAGTTCAGCCCCCAACGGGGGCGACAGCTCGTAGCCGCGGGCGCGAGCCCGTAGACGACGACGAACGCATTCAATCGAGCCCCGAACGGGCGGCAGAGCCTTCCACCACCGCGCGCTCCGAACCCCATCGACACGCCGTCGTCACGATGGCCCCCAACTTGAGATTCCCCCGCGCCCCACTACAATCCCAGTGCGATCCTAATTGATCGCTATCCCGGGGGCGAATTGGCTTCGACCGGGCAAGTTGAGGAGATGTGTGGCGTGCCGAGGTTGTCAGGCGGCCTCGTTAAACACCTGGCGAAAATTTTACGTGCCAACCCTCAGTTGAGCA
>WBZR01001302.1_pt1 | contig 31995 bp, 29 predicted proteins | sample 5204231 | NCBI WGS metagenome assembly WBZR01 (sample SAMN12412403, study PRJNA552823) | activated sludge metagenome | isolation source: activated sludge from anammox sidestream of wastewater treatment plant... | place: USA: Virginia | collected 2017-08 | reverse complement strand
ACGTCACCCAGGCCGAACTCCACTACGAGGGTTCGTGCGCAATCGATGGCGACCTGCTCGATTGCGCGGGCATCCGCGAGTACGAACAGATCCACATCTACAACGTCAACAACGGCGAGCGGTTCTCGACCTACGCGATCCGCGCCGACGAAGGATCGGGCACGATCTCGATCAACGGCGCCGCCGCGCATCGGGCGCAACCGGGCGACATCATCATCATCTGCGCCTATGGCGTGTATGCCGAGGCCGAGGCCGCGCAGCACCAACCCACGCTCGTGTACGTGGATCGCCACAACAAGATCACCCACACCCGACATTCGATTCCCAAGCAGGCCGCCTGAGCCTCGCCGGCGGCGCCGACACGTGGTGGCGGCGTGCGGGTGCGACATTGCGCGCGTTGATTTGCACTTGGGGCGTCCATCGTGTACAGCTGGCACGTCCGTCCTGACCGGAGTCCTGCGATGAATGCGATGGTCCGCCCGCGTTATGCCCCCGCCCTGCGCCGCCTGCATTGGTTGATGGCGCTGCTGCTGCTCGTCACCTACGTGCTCATCGAGCAACGCGGCCTGTTCCCACGCGGCAGCGCGGGTCGCGCGGCGATGATGCAGGGGCATTTCTGGGGCGGCATTGCGCTCTTCGTGCTGGCCTGGTGGCGCCTGGCCAGTCGCAAGCGCAATGGTGCGCCGCCGATCACGCCGCCGCTGGGCTGGTTCAGCGCGACCGTGGCCAAGACCGTGCACGTGCTGCTGTATGCGTTCTTCATCGTCATGCCCGTGCTCGGCATCATGACCGCATGGAGTGACGACAAGCAGGTGCTGGTGCCGTTCACGAGCATCGCCCTGCCGGCGCTGCTGCCGGCCGACAAGGCGCTTGCGCATTCGCTGGAGGACCTGCATGGCGCGATCGGCACCGCGTTCTACTGGGTGATCGGTCTGCACATCCTCGCCGCGCTCTGGCACCACCGTATCCGCCGTGACGACACGCTCAAGCGCATGCTGTGAAGTGCTGCCCGGCGAGGTGGGCATGCCGGCGCGGGTGGCGGTCCAGCGTGGGCGGCCACGTCGATAGAATGCGCCGATGAAGCCCGATCCGCGCGAATGCGCGCTCTACAGCGCCGAGCAGGTGCGCCGCATCGATCGCGCTGCGATCGAGTCGCTGGGCATCGACGGCTACGTGCTCATGCAGCGCGCGGCCGCCGCCGCGTTCGCATGCCTGCGCACGCATTGGCCGCAGGCGCGCCGCGTGTTGCTGCTGGTCGGACACGGTAACAACGGCGGTGACGCGCTGCTGCTGGGCGTGCTCGCGCTCGAGGCCGGGCTCGCGGTGGATGCGCTGGTGCTGGGCGGGCAGGGCAGCGGCGATGCCGCGCGTGCGCGCGCCGACTTCATCGCCGCGGGCGGCGTGCTGCAGCCCGCCCACGCGGGGCTGGCGCTGCCGCCGGCCGACGTGGTGGTCGATGGCCTGTTCGGCAGCGGCCTGTCGCGTGCGGTCGATGGCGTGGCGCGCGAACTCATCGCGCAGCTTGCCGAGGCCGCGGTGGGCGTGCTCGCACTGGATGTTCCCTCCGGACTCGATGCCGACCGCGGCGTGCCCCGCGGCATTGCGGTGCGCGCGGACGTGACGCTGTGCATGGTGGCGTGGAAACGCGGCCTGTTCACCGCGGCCGCCGCCGACCATTGCGGCAGGCGCGAGCTTGCGCTGCTCGATCTGCCGGCCTCGTTGCATGCCGCGTTCGAACCCGAGGCGCAGTTGCTCGATGCCACGCTGTTCGCGCGCTTGCCGCCACGGCGCGCCGATTCCAGCAAGGGCAGCCATGGCCATGTGCTCGTGATCGGCGGCGACCATGGCTATGGCGGCGCGGTGCAGCTGGCCGCGGGTGCGGCGCTGCGCACGGGCGCGGGCCTGGTCAGCGTGGCCACGCGTGCCGCACAGGTGGGCGCGCTCAATGCGGCGCTGCCCGAAGCGATGGCGCGCGGTGTGGAGACCGATGCCGAACTCGATGCGCTGCTCGCGCGTGCGGACGTGCTCGCACTCGGGCCGGGCCTGGGCACCGGCGAGTGGTCGCGCCACCTGCTGGCGCGCTCGCTCGCCTCGGACATGCCACAGGTGGTCGATGCCGACGCGCTCAACCTGCTCGCGCAGGCGCCGCGCGCGCTGGGCGCGGCGAGCGTGATCACGCCGCATCCGGGCGAGGCCGCGCGCCTGCTCGGCTGCAGTGTGGCGCAGGTGCAGGAGGATCGCTACGCGGCGGTGCGCGAACTCGCGCGGCGCCACGCATGCGTGGCCGTGCTCAAGGGCAGCGGCAGCCTCGTCGCGGCGCCCGACGGACGCGTCGCGGTGTGTCCCTGGGGCAACCCGGGCCTGGCCAGCGGCGGTACCGGCGACGTGCTCACGGGCGTGATCGCGGCACTGTTGGCGCAGCGCATGCCGGCGTGGGACGCGGCGTGCGTGGGCGTGGCCGCACACGCGCGCGCAGGCGACCTCGCTGCGCGCGAGGGCATGCGCGGGCTCATCGCGCGCGACCTGTGGCCGCTGCTGCGCCGCGTGCTCAACGGACTGGAGCGATGAACCCCGTGCTCGAACTGCGGGCGCTGGACGAGGCGGCGCTGGTCGCGTTGGCGCGGCGTCTCGCGCCGGCGCTCGACGGCGGCGCGGTGCTGCACCTGCGCGGTGAGCTCGGCGCGGGCAAGACCACCTTCGCGCGCGCGTTGCTGCAGGCGCTGGGCGTGGGCGAGCGCGTCAAGAGCCCGACCTACAGCCTCATCGAGTCCTATCGCGTGGGCGCACGCGACCTCCACCACCTGGACCTGTACCGCATCGCCGATCCGCAGGAACTGGAGTGGCTCGGCCTGCCCGACCTGGCCGATCCCGCCGCTTTGCTGCTGGTGGAGTGGCCCGAACGCGGCGGCATGCTGCTGCCTGCGCCCGACCTCGTGTTGCGACTCGGGCATGCCGGCGCCACGCGTGACCTGGCGATCGAGGCCAACGCGCGCGGGATCGCGCTGCTCGAACGCGCGAACCTGCTGCGGCGCGCCTGAGGTGGCCGTGCCGCCACGGTGCCGCCGGCCGCGCCGGTGTGGCCGCCTGCGCGGCTCCCGATCCTCAACTAAGATTCATGAACGTATCGCAGCTTGCGGATTTGCAAGGAAAAACACTTGCAATTTGCGCCAGGGTTCGGTTTGAATACGCGCCATGTGGGCAATCGCACGCCATCGCTGGTTGGGGATCGGTCTGGCTGCGCTGGTCGCAGGCGGATCCCTGCAGGCCGCCGACGTGCAGTCCTCGCGCGTGTGGGCGGGTCCGGAATCGACGCGCGTGGTGTTCGATGTATCGGCGCGGGTCGACTACAAGCTGCTGCGCCTGAGTGCGCCCGAGCGGCTCGTGCTCGACCTGCGTGACAGCCGTCTTGCCGAAGGCTTCACCACACCGGCGAGCGTCGGCGTGCTCAAGGGCCTGCGCGCGGGGCGGCAGGGCAAGAACGACACGCGCATCGTGTTCGACCTCGCCGATGGCGTGCGGCCCAAGACCTTCCTGCTGCCGCCAGCCGACAAGTTCGGCTACCGCCTCGTGGTCGACCTGTATCCGGCCAGCACCGCCAAGCCGGCGCCGGTCAAGAGCGTGGCCGACGTTGCCAGCAGCCAGGCGCGCAAGGTGATCGTGGCGATCGACGCCGGCCACGGCGGTGACGACCCGGGTGCGACCGGCGCCAGCGGTACGCACGAGAAGACCATCACGCTCGCGGTCGCGCGCCAGCTCAAGCAGGTGATCGATGCGACACCGGGCATGAGCGCGGAACTCACGCGCGACGGTGACTACTTCATCCCGTTGCAGGAGCGCTATCTCAAGGCGCGCGAGGCCAAGGCCGACCTGTTCATCTCGATCCACGCCGATGCGTTCACCAATTCCGACGCGCGCGGGTCGTCGGTGTGGGTGCTGTCACCGCGTGGCGCGAGCAGCGAGGCCGCGCGCTGGCTGGCCGATCGCGAGAACCGCGCCGACCTGGTCGGCGGCATCTCGCTCGACGACAAGGACGACACGCTGGCCAAGGTGCTGCTCGATCTGTCACAGGGTGCGACCATGGGCGCGAGCAACGAGGTCGCGGGCAAGGTGTTGCAGTCGCTGCGCAAGCTCGGTCCCACCCATCGCAACTACGTCGAGCGCGCCAACTTCGTGGTGCTGCGTTCACCCGACGTGCCATCGATCCTGGTGGAAACCGCGTTCATCACCAATCCGACCGAAGAGGCGCGCCTCACCGATCCGCGCCATCGCGACAAGCTCGCCGATGCGATCCTCGACGGCGTGCGCGCGTGGTTCCGTGCCGCGCCGCCACCGGGCACCTGGTTCGCGCAACAGGCGGCGCACGGCAAGGACAAGCCGGCCGTCGCCGCGACCACGGCCACGCCCGCGCCGCGCAAGCCGGCGCGCTACGTGGTGCGCAGGGGCGAGACGCTCAGTGCGATCGCGCACGCGCACGGCGTCACGCTGGCGCAGCTGCGCGCGGCCAACGACCTTGCCAGCGATCGCGTGCGCGTGGGCGCAGTGCTGGAGATCCCGTCGGGCTGACGCGGACCATCGGCTATGATGCGGCTCCGCCGTGGCGCCGCACATGTCCCGCATCCATCCGCTGCCCCCCGAACTCGTCAACCAGATCGCCGCGGGCGAGGTGATCGAGCGCCCGGCTTCGGTGGTCAAGGAACTGGTCGAGAACAGCCTCGATGCGGGCGCGCGGCGCATCGACATCGATCTGGAGCAAGGCGGCGCACGCCTCATCCGCGTGCGCGACGATGGCGACGGCATCGAGGCCGAGGACCTCGTGCTCGCGGTCAGTGCGCACGCGACCAGCAAGATCGGCAGCTTCGATGACCTGGAGCGGGTGGCCACGCTCGGCTTCCGCGGCGAGGCGCTGCCTTCGATCGCCTCGGTGTCGCGCTTCGTGCTGATCTCGCGCCGGCGCGACGCCGATGCCGCCTGGCGCATCGAGGTCGACGGCGGCAAGCTGCGCGCGCCGGTGCCGGCACAGCATGCGCCCGGCACCGCGGTGGAAGTGCGCGACCTGTTCTACAACCTGCCCGCGCGGCGCAAGTTCCTGCGCGCCGAGCGCACCGAACTGGGCCATGTCGAGGACTGGGTCAGGTCGATGGCCCTGGCACGGCCCGCGGTCGAGTTCCGGCTCGGCCACAATGGCAAGGTGCTGCGCTGGTTCAAGCCGGTGCGCGATGCATCGGGTTTGGAGCGACGCCTGGCCGACGTGCTGGGCGAGGAATTCGTCGGCAACAGCCTGCGCGTGGAGCATGCTGCGGCCGGGCTGCACCTGCATGGCTGGGTCGGCCTGCCCACCGCCTCGCGCGCGCAGGCCGACCAGCAGTACTTCCACGTCAACGGTCGCCTCGTGCGCGACCGGCTGGTGGCGCACGCGGTGCGCCAGGCCTATGCCGACGTGCTGTTCCACGGGCGCCACGCCGCGTTCGTGCTGTTCCTCGAGCTGGATCCCGCGCTGGTCGATGTCAACGTGCATCCGGCCAAGCACGAGGTGCGTTTCCGCGAGGGCCGGCTCGTGCACGATTTCCTCTACCGCACGCTCGACGAGGCCCTGGCCCAGGCACGCGCGGGTGCGTCCACGGCGGCGGTCCTGCCCGCGCCCGCGGACGCCGCGGCTGCGGGGGCGCCGCCGCGCGGCCTTGGGCCCAGCCAGTCCGGCCTCGGGCTGGGCGTGCGCGAGCCGCTGGCCGACTACGCGGCCTTGCTCGGCCGCGCTCCCGGCACGTGGCCGCCGGCGGGCGGCTCAGCGGCGACCCCCATGGCCGCGCCGGACGCGCCAGCGCAGGTGCCGCCGCTCGGCTTCGCGCTGGCGCAACTGCACGGCGTCTACGTGCTGGCGCAGAACGCGCACGGGCTGGTACTGGTCGACATGCACGCCGCGCACGAGCGCATCACCTATGAGCGGCTCAAGGCCGCGCATGCGGGCGAGGGCATCCGCTCGCAGCTGTTGCTGGTGCCGCTCGCGATCGCGCTGAGCGAGCGCGAGGCCGGCATCGTCGAGGAGCAGCAGGCGCGCCTGGCCGAACTCGGGCTCGAGGTCGCGCGCAGCGGCCCGCAGGGCGTGCTGGTGCGGCGCATCCCGGTGCTGCTCGATGGCGCCGACGTGGCCCGGCTGGTGCGCGACGTGATCGCCGACTTCGCGCTGCACGGGCAGTCGCGTCGGGTCGAGGAGAGCAGCAACGAACTGCTGGCGACGATGGCCTGCCATGGTTCGGTGCGCGCGAACCGGCGCCTGACACTGCCGGAAATGGACGCCCTGCTGCGCGAGATGGAAGCCACCGAACGCTCGGGACAGTGCAACCACGGGCGCCCGACCTGGGTGCAGCTGTCGATGGGCGAGCTCGACCGCCTGTTCCTGCGTGGTCGCTGAGGCGCGTCTGCCGCATTGACTTTTGTCGCGGCTTTTTCGACGCTGCGCGACCACCGGGCGGCCGCCACGCGCCGCACAGGAACCTGCCCATGCTGCTGTTCAAGACCGTCGTGCTGGCTGCGGCCAGCCTGGCCGGAGTGCAAATGATGTCCGCCAAGATCGAATCCACCGCGGTGCCCGCGACCGATCACGCCAGGCAGGTCGAACTGTGGCGCAAGGGCCGTCTCGAACGGCTCACGGCGGCCGATGGCTGGCTCAGCCTGATCGGCCTGCATTGGCTCAAGGAGGGCGCCAATCGTGTCGGCAGCGCCAAGGACAACGACCTGGTGCTGGCGGCCGGGCCCGCGCATTTCGGCGTGGTCACGCTCGCAGACGGCAAGGTCACGATCAAGCTCGATCGCGGCAGCAAGGCGACCATCGACGGCAAGCCGGCACGCGAAGCGGTGCTGCTGGATGACTCCCACGCGCACCCGACCACGGTCGCGGCCGGCTCGGTGAGCTTCTACCTGATCGAACGCAACGGCCGCCGGGGACTGCGCGTCAAGGACAGCAAGGCCACGGCACGCGCGCAATTCCGCGGCATCGAGTCGTTCCCGGTCGATCCGGCATGGCGCATCGAGGCGCGCTGGGTGCCGTTCGACCCGCCGCATACGCTGGAGACACCCAACGTGCTTGGCCAGGTGGACAGCTATCCGGTGCCGGGCAAGGCCGTGTTCGAACGTGACGGCAAGACCTTCGAACTGCTGCCCGTGATCGAGGTGCCCGGCGACAAGCAACTGTTCCTCATCTTCGCCGACCGCACCAGCGGCAAGGAGACCTATGGCGCGGCGCGTTTCCTGTACGCCGACATGCCCAAGGACGGCAAGCTCGTGCTCGACTTCAACCAGGCCTACAACCCGCCCTGCGCGTTCACCTCGTTCGCGACCTGTCCGCTGGCGCCGCCCGAGAACCGCCTCGATCTGCGCGTGACCGCGGGCGAGAAGAAGTACGCGGGCGGGGCGCACTGACCGCGCCAGCCTGCCCGCGGCCGGGCATGGCGGCGGGTGGGCCCGGTTCAGCCACGATCGGCATCATGGGCGCCGGCCCGCGCCTGTTGGGCGCGCCGCTCCGCTCGGGTACACTAGCCCGCTTTGTTTGGCCTGCCGCACGGCGGTGGGGCACCACCATCCACTCGGAGACACACGCATGAAGCTTGGTTGGTCAATCGCCCTCGCGGCGCTGTTGGTTGCAGGGTCCGCGTTCGCGCAGGACACCACTTCGGACAAGGGCAAGCTGTCCTACGCGATGGGCTTCCAGATGGGTTCGCGCCTGTCGGCCCAGAAGCAGGACGTCGACATCGCCACCTTCACCAAGGCCGTGCAGGATGCGTTCGCCGGGCGCGAGCCGAGCGTGCCGATCGCCGCGATGCAGGAAGCGGTGCAGAAGTACGAGCAGAAGATGAAGGCGGCGCAGGACAAGGAACTGGCCGACAACAAGCGCGAGGCCGATGCATTCCTCGCCTCCAACCGTTCCAAGCAGGGCATCGTCGCGCTGCCCGATGGCACCCAGTACCGCGTGATCGATCCGGGCAATGGCCGCGCGATCGCCCCCACCAGCGAAGTAACCTTCCACGTGCGCGTGTCGCTGACCAGCGGCCGCGAGATCCGCAGCTCCTTCGTCGGCGAGCCGATCAAGGCCAAGGTGTCGGAGATGGGCAACCTGTTTGGCTCCAAGTCCCTGGTCGAGGTGATCCAGAAGATGCGCGTGGGTGACCACTGGATGGCCTACCTGCCGCCGGATCCGGCTTCGGGCAACCAGGTCTACGTGTGGGAAATCAAGATCGTCGACGTCAAGTAAGACTGGCATGACCGGGTTCCGGCCGGCGTGCGCCGCGCCGGGGCCCATGCCCGTTGCGCCGCGGCCGGCATGCCGCGAGCCTGCGTGGCGCGATCGGCTACCATGGCACCGCGCCCTGCTCCCGGGCCATCCCGGCGCAGCGCACCGCGCGGTCGCTGCATCGATCATCCCCTGCCAACGCCGCGCCCGTCGCGGCGTTTGCTTTTTCCGGACCTGCATGAACCCGTCACCAACCCGCATCCGCACGCCCTGCATCGGCATCTGCGAACTGGCCGCCGATGGGTACTGCGTGGGTTGCCTGCGCAACGCGGCCGAGATCGCCGCCTGGCGTGATCTCGACGATGCCGAACGCACGCGCCTCATCGACGAGGTGCTGCCCGCACGCCGCGACCAGTGGACGACGCGCGCATGAGCATCGGCACCGAACATCTGCGCCGCGCGGTCCGCGACCTGTCCAACCCGCCGACCACGCCCGGCTGGAACGCTCCCGAACTGGCCGACCTGTTCCACGCCGACACCCGGCATCGCGAAGCCGCGGTGCTGGTGCCGTTCGTGCGTCGCGGCGAGGCACTGTCGCTGCTGTTCACGCAGCGCGCGGCGAGCCTGCGCCAGCACGCGGGGCAGATCAGCTTTCCCGGTGGTGCGGTGGATGCGGGTGATACGGGCATCGTCGCCACGGCGCTGCGCGAAACGCACGAGGAAACCGGCATCGCGGCCAGCGCGATCGAACCGTTCGGCTTCCTCGACCGGCTCGACACCGTGTCGGGCTTCAGCGTCACGCCGGTCGCCGCCTTCGTGCGCGGCGACTATCATCTGCGCCTGCAGCGCAGTGAAGTGGACGATGCGTTCGAGGTGCCGTTGGGCGCGATCCTCCAGCCACGCGCGCTGCGCCGCGAGACGATCCACTGGCGTGGCCGCGACCGCGACATCCATGTGCTGGACTGGCATGGGCGGCGCATCTGGGGCGCGACCGCGGCCATGCTCAGGAACCTCATCGACCGCCTGGAGCGCTTGCCATGACCGCATCTGTCCTCATCGGCGTCGACGCACTGGCAGCGCTGCTGCCGCGCGGCGACGTGCTCGTCGTCGACTGCCGCTTTGAACTGTCGGCGCCCGACCAAGGTGAGCGCGACTACCTCGACGCGCACATTCCCGGCGCGGTGTACGCGCACCTGGACCGCGACCTGTCCGACCACGCACGGCAAGGGCAGGGCCGCCATCCCTTGCCGGATGCGCAGCGTTTTGCGGCGACGCTGTCGCGCTGGGGCTGGCAGCCGGGCCTGCGCGTGGTGGCCTACGACAATGCCGGCGGCGCGCTCGCGGCGGCACGCCTGTGGTGGATGCTGCGCCTGGTCGGCGCGCACGAGGCACAGGTGCTCGATGGCGGCTGGTCGGCGTGGTGCGCGGCAAACCTGCCGCGCGAACGCGGCGCGACCGCGCGCGGCGCGACGACGGTCAGCGTGCGACTGGATGAGGCGGCGATGGTCGACTATGCGCAGTTGCAGCGTCACCTCGCGGCCGCGGACATCGTGCTGCTGGACGCGCGCGGCCCGGCGCGCTTCCGCGGTGACGAGGAACCGCTCGACCGCGTCGGCGGCCACATCCCGGGCGCGCGCAATCGCCCGTTCGCGCTCAACCTCGACGGCAGCGGGCGATTCAAGCCGGCCACCGAGCTGCGCCGCGAATTTGAGGATCTGCTGGGCACGCATGCGCCGGCGGCGGTGGTGCATTCCTGCGGCTCGGGCGTGACCGCCTGCCACAACCTGCTCGCGATGGAGCACGCGGGTCTGCACGGATCGCGGCTGTTCGCGCCGTCGTGGAGCGGCTGGATCAGCGATCCCGCGCGCCCGGTCGCGACCGGCGCGGCGGACTAGCCCGCGCGCTCATTTTTTCAGACGCGCCACCAGTGCCTTGAGCACCGCCTGCGTCGATGGTGCGAACCAGCCATCGACGAACGCGTCGATGCCGAAGCTTTCCGGATCGGCGAATGCGGCGGCGAGGTCGGCACGCGCGATGCGGCGTGTCGCCGCCAGCGCATCCGGCGGCAGCGCGAGCAGCGCCGCGAGCCAGTCGCGGGCGCGCGGCACCACCGCGTCGAGCGCGGCCAGTTCATCGACGAAGCCAAGCGCTTGCGCCTGCTCTGCCGTGAGCATGGTGCCGGCCACCATGAGGCGCTCGGCGCGATACGCGCCCACGAGCCGGCGCAGCGCCAGCTGGATCACCTCGGGCACCACCAGCCCCACCTGCACCTCGTTGAGGCCGATGCGGAACGGCTTGTCGGCATCGACGCTGCGCGCCATCACGCGGTAGTCGCACAGGATCGCCAGCACCGCGCCGCCGGCCGGGCTGTGGCCGGTGACCGCCGCGCACAGCGGCAGCGGGCAGCGCGCGAGCGCCGCGCACAGCGCGAAGAAGTCGACCCAGAACGCGCGCATCGCGGTCCGGTCCAGTTGCAGCAGCGCGGGCACGTCGAGGCCGGCCGAGAACATGCCCGGCGCACCCGACAGCAGCAGCGCCCGCACCCCTTGGGCGGGTGCCGCCTCGATCGCACTGTGCAGGCCACGCACCAGTGCGGGATCGAGCGCGTTGACCGGTGGCCGCGCGAGGCGCAGTTCGAGGATGTCGTCGTGGCGGATCAGTTCGAGCATCGGGTGGGTCTCCAAGGATCGCCCAGTCTGGCCAGGTCCGGCCCGCACGGGGTCGACGGTCCGGATGGTTTCAGCCGCGCTCGTCGGCTGCGCTCCAGCTGTAGCGCAACAGGTAGTCGAGCGTGGCGCTGCCGTGCGCGGGCACGCTGACCACGAATTCGAGCAGGTCGGGCGTCTTGCGCGCGGGCGCCTGGCTCGACTCGACCACCTGCCACACGCGCCAGCGCTCGGGATGCTCGCGCACGGTGATGCTGCGCGCGCTCTCGCTGGCGTTTTCGAGCGTGATGCGGAAGCCCTCGCTGATCGTGCGCGCGGCGCGGTCGACGCTGAAGGCGGTGCGCTCGCGCTCGGCGCGCAGGCCGAAGGCGATGCCGAGGTCGAGCATCACCTCGCGGCCCTTGGCGGTGTCGCCGGTGCGGGCCTCGCCGAGCAACTCGCCGTGGCCGTCGCGGTCGCGCGTGAGCACGCGCACGCGGCCGGCGGGCAGGTTCTCGGGCGCCTGGAAGCCCAGTTGGCTGCGTACCGGCAGCACTGCGGTACCGCTGCCGCCGCCGTCGTGCCAGTTCGGCGTCGCCGGCGACCACGCGTTGCCGTAGCTGGCGAGCCAGCGGCGCGTGCAGTCGATCTCGCGGCTTGCATACAGCGGCACCTGGGTCACGCTGGCATCGGGCAGATCGAGCACGCCGTCGATGCGGTAGCTGCGGTAGTCACCGAGCGCGGACTGCTCGGGCAGTGCTTCGGGCGCGGGTGCGGCCGCGGCCTTCATCGCCATCATGCGTGGCGGCGGGGCATAGCCGCCGCTGGCGAAGTTGGGCGCGCCCGCGACGAGCTTGAGGCTGACCGCGGACCAGTCGCGACCGCTGCGGTTGGCGATGCTCGCGAGCGCCTCCAGGCGCAGGCGGCAGGACTTGCCGCCGTCGCTGAGTGTGGCCGCATAGGCCGCGCGCCAGCCCAGGCCCGAGGTCGGGTAGTCGAGTGCGGCGCGGCGCGGTCCGGCGCGGCTGGCATCGAGCGCGAGCTGCAGCGTGCTGCCGGCCAGGCTCGAACTGTCTGGAAACTCGACCCGCAGGTAGTTGCGCAGATAGCTGACGCGTCCCTGCGCATCGCGCACGCCCAGGCCCTCGCCATCGACCGCGACGAGCGTGCCTTCGGCCAGCAGCTCGCCGCCGGCGCCGCGCACGTTGACGCGCTCGCCGCGGTGGGCGCCGAGCACGCCGGCATCGCCGGGTGCGATGACGCGTTGGCCGAGCACGCGTACGCCATCGCCCAGGTCGATGCCCACGGCTTCGCTGTCGAGCAGGCTGGGCAGGCCGCCGATCGCCAGCTCGTGTCGGCCCTTGGCCAGGGTGAGCTCGCGTTGCTCGTGCACCAGCGCATGGCCTTGGTCGAGCGGCTGGGTTCCGGGGCTGAACAACGCATCGGCATCGGCGCGGTAGATCGTGACGGTGGTGTCGGCGGCAGCGGCGGTCAGCGAGGTCATCATGGCGGCAACGGCCAGTGGCAGCGGGTTCATCGGCGATTCCTTCCGGTGCGAAGCGTGTCGCTATGATAGCCACCCCGATGGAGGATGCGATGAAGATGCGAGCATGGTGGGTGGCGGTGTTGCTCGGTGCGGGCGGCGTGGCGCACGCGGCCGGGCGGCTCGAGGTGCACGATGCATGGGTGCGGGCGATTCCGCCCGGCGCGTCGATGACGGCGGGCTATGCGACGCTGTCCAACGCGGGTGACGCGCCGGTGACGATCCTCACCGCGCAGAGCGACACGTTCCGCAACGTGAGCCTGCACGAGACCATCGTGGCCAAGGACATTGCCAAGATGCGCGAGGTGCATCGCCTCGTGGTTGCGCCCGGCGGCACGATCAAGCTCGAACCGGGCGGCTACCACCTCATGCTGATGTCGCCGCGGCGGGCGATCGCGATCGGCGACAAGGTCGGCGTGACCTTCCTGATGCAGGACGGTCAGCGCATCGACACGTCGTTCGATGTGATCGAACCGGAGGCGGCGCAGGACTGAACCAGCGCCTGCACCGCGGCCGGCAGCGCAATCGAGCGGCCGCTGGCGGGATCGATCCATACCATGACGGTGTCGCCATCGGCGTACACGATGGTGTCGTCGCGCTCGTCGACGATGCGGTGAGCGAGAGTGAGCGAGGACCTGCCCAGTCGCGCCACCGACAGTTCGACGACGATGCGCGCGGGCCAGCCGAGCTGGCGGCGGAAATTGAGACTGGCCGCGGCCACCACCGGCATCATCGAGGCATCGCGCAGGCTGGCGCCGAGCTGGCCCAGCCACACGATGCGCGCCTCCTGGGCGTAGACGAGGAAGGCGGCGTTGTTGACGTGGTTGAATGCGTCGAGGTCGCCCCAGCGCACGCTGATCGGTACGCGCGCCACCACGGGCGCGCTCGTTGGCGGGATCATGCGGCCTCCTTGCGGCTGCGTTTCCTGCGCGTGGCATCGCTGCCGTCCAGCGCGCGCGCGAGGAATCGGCCGGTATGCGAGCCGGCCACCTGCGCGACCTGCTCGGGCGTGCCGCTGGCGATGATGCGCCCGCCGCGGTCGCCGCCCTCGGGGCCGAGGTCGACGATCCAGTCGGCGGTCTTGATCACGTCGAGGTTGTGCTCGATCACCACCACGGTATTGCCATCGTCGACCAGTCGCTGCAGCACGCGCAGCAATTGTTCGATGTCGTGGAAGTGCAGGCCCGTGGTCGGCTCGTCGAGCAGATACAGCGTGCGGCCGGTATCGCGCCGCGACAGCTCGCGCGAGAGCTTGACGCGCTGCGCCTCGCCACCGGACAGCGTGGTCGCGCTTTGGCCGAGCTTGATGTAGGACAGGCCGACATCGACCAGCGTGTCGAGCTTGCGCGCGAGCGCGGGTACGCTCGCGAACAGCCTGGCGGCATCCTCCACCGTCATGTCGAGCACGTCGGCGATGGTGTGGCCCTTCCAGGTGATGTCGAGTGTCTCGCGGTTGTAGCGCTTGCCATGGCAGGCGTCGCAGGGCACGTACACATCGGGCAGGAAGTGCATCTCGACCTTGATCAGGCCGTCGCCCTCGCAGGCCTCGCAGCGGCCGCCCTTGACGTTGAAGCTGAAACGGCCCGGGCCGTAGCCGCGCGCACGCGCCTCGGGCACCTGCGCGAACAGCTCGCGCAGTGGCGTGAACAGGCCGGTGTAGGTGGCGGGGTTGGAACGTGGCGTGCGCCCGATCGGCGACTGGTCGATGTCGACGACCTTGTCGAACAGGTCGAGGTGCTCGATCGCGCGATGGGGCGCGGCCTGCTCGTTGGCGCCGTTGAGCTGCGCCGCCGCGAGCTTGCGCAGGGTTTCGTTGATGAGCGTGGACTTGCCCGATCCCGATACGCCGGTGACGCAGGTGAACAGCCCGGCCGGGATCTCCAGGTCGACCTGCTTGAGGTTGTTGCCGCTCGCGCCGAGCAGGCGCAGCAGTCGCGCCGGGTCGGGCGCGCGGCGCTGCGCCGGCAGCGCAATGCGGCGCGTGCCGGCCAGGTACTGGCCCGTGAGCGAGCGCGGCGCCTTGAGCAGCGCCGCGACGTCGCCCTGCGCGACCACTTCGCCGCCGTGCGTGCCGGCGCCGGGACCGATGTCCACGACATGGTCGGCGTGGCGGATCGCATCCTCGTCGTGTTCGACCACGATCACGGTGTTGCCCAGGTCGCGCAGGCGTGTGAGCGTGGCCAGCAGACGCTCGTTGTCGCGCTGGTGCAGGCCGATCGACGGCTCGTCGAGCACGTACATCACGCCGACCAGGCCCGCGCCGATCTGGCTGGCGAGACGGATGCGCTGGGCCTCGCCGCCCGACAGCGAGTCGGCCTGGCGGTTGAGCGTGAGGTAGTCGAGGCCGACGTCGACGAGGAAGTGCAGGCGCTCGCGGATCTCCTTGACGATCTTGGCGGCGATCTCGCCACGCCAGCCTTCCAGCGTGAGCTGGTCGAAGAAGCCGAGGACCTGCCCGATGGGCAGCGCGGCGAGCGCGGGCAGGTTGGCATCGGCCACGAACACGTGGCGGGCACTGCGATTGAGCCGCTGCCCGCCGCAGGCGGGACAGGGTCGCGTGCTGATGAAGCGCGACAGTTCCTCGCGCACCGCGGGCGACTCGGTTTCCTTGTAGCGGCGCTCGAGGTTGCGCACGATGCCTTCGAACGCATGCTTGCGCGTGACCGTGCCAGCGCCGTTGGCGGGCGTGTGGCGGAATGCGATCGCGGTGTCACCCGAGCCGAACAGCACCGCCTCGCGCGTGGCCTTGGGCAGGTTCTCCCAGGGCGTGTCGACATCGAACCGGTAGTGCCGCGCGAGCGACTGGATTAGCTGGAAGTAGTACGGGTTGCGCCGGTCCCAGCTGCGGATTGCGCCGGCGGCCAGGCTCAGCTGCGGATGCGCGACCACGCGCGCGGGGTCGAAGAACTGGGTCACGCCCAGGCCGTCGCACTCGGGGCAGGCACCGATCGGCGAGTTGAATGAGAACAGGCGCGGCTCCAGCTCGGGCAGGGCGTAGTCGCAGGTCGGGCAGGAGTAGCGCGCGGAAAAGGTCAGCTCGGCGGCATCGACGTCATCGAGGTCGACCACCAGCGCGATGCCTTCGCCGAGGCGCAGCGCGGTCTCGAACGATTCGGCCAGGCGCTGCTTGAGGTCGGGCCGCGGGCGGAAGCGGTCGATCACCACCTCGATGGTGTGCTTGACACGCAGCGCCAGCGACGGCACCGCGTCCAGTTCGTGCACCACGCCGTCGACCCGCGCGCGCACGTAGCCCTGCGCGCGCAGTTGCTCGAACAGCTGCACGTGCTCGCCCTTGCGCTCGCGGATCACCGGTGCCAGCAGCATCCAGCGGTGGCCGGCATCGAGCGCGAGCACGCTGTCGACCATCTGGCTCACGGTCTGCGCCTGCAGGCTGGTGCCGTGGTCGGGGCAGCGCGGCGTGCCCACGCGCGCGTACAGCAGGCGCAGGTAGTCGTGGATCTCGGTGATCGTGCCCACGGTCGAGCGCGGGTTGTGCGAGGTCGACTTCTGCTCGATCGAAATCGCTGGCGACAGCCCCTCGATGTGGTCGATGTCGGGCTTCTCCATCATCGACAGGAACTGGCGCGCATAGGCCGACAGCGACTCGACGTAGCGGCGCTGGCCCTCGGCATAGATCGTGTCGAATGCGAGCGAGGACTTGCCCGAGCCCGACAGGCCGGTGATCACGATCAGCTGGTTGCGCGGCAGGTCGAGGTCGATGTTCTTGAGGTTGTGCGTGCGTGCGCCGCGGATGCGGATCCTGTCCATGGCCAGGACATATGGGGCGGGCCCGTGACTATAGCAACCGGCGTGCGGGCCGCTGGCGTCGCACGGTGGCGGGCCCGGCGTGACCGCGCATGATGCAAAACAACGACTTGCGGCGTCATGGCGACGTGGCTATACTGCGCGGCTCACTGCCCGACCGCAGGTCCGTGGCGTGGGTTGCGATCAGAATAACTACAGAGGCATGACCATGTACGCAGTTGTTGTCACCGGCGGTCGCCAGTACCGCGTGGCGCAGGGCGAGACCCTGCGCGTGGAGAAGCTCGACGCCGAGGTCGGCGCGCAGATCAAGCTCGACCAGGTGTTGCTGGTCGGTTCGGGCGAGGGCGTCACCGTGGGTGCGCCGACCGTCACCGGCGCGGCGGTCACCGCCACGGTCAAGGCGCACGGCCGCGCCGACAAGATCCGCATCGTCAAGTTCCGCCGCCGCAAGCACCATCGCAAGGAGATGGGCCATCGGCAGCACTACACCGAAATCGAAATCACCGGCATCACCGGCGCCAAGTAAGGAGCTTTGCAGTCATGGCACACAAAAAGGCAGGCGGCTCCACCCGTAACGGCCGCGATTCCAATCCCAAGTACCTCGGCGTCAAGGTCTATGGTGGCCAGACGGTCGAGGCCGGCAACATCATCGTGCGCCAGCGCGGCACCCGTTTCCATCCGGGCAGCGGCGTGGGCCTGGGCCGCGACCACACCCTGTTCGCGCTGGTCGACGGCAAGGTCGAGTTCAAGGCCAAGGGCCCGCTCGCCCGCAAGACGGTGAACGTGATCCCGGGCTGAGCCACGCGCTGGCCGCAACGCGCAGGAAACCCCGCGCCGAGCGGGGTTTTTTGTTTGCGCGGACGCATGCATCCGGTTTGGCGCCATCACCACCCACCAGCCACCCCGCCATCATGAAATTCGTCGACGAAGCGATCATCCACGTCCACGCCGGCAACGGCGGCAACGGTTGCGTCGGTTTCCGCCGCGAGAAGTTCATTCCCTTCGGAGGTCCCGATGGGGGTGACGGCGGCGCCGGTGGCAATGTATGGCTGCTCGCCGACGAGGGCCTCAACACCTTGGTCGATTTCCGCCACCAGCGCGTGTTCCGTGCCCAGCGCGGCGAGAACGGCATGGGTCGGCAGATGGCTGGCAAGGCGGGCGCCGATGCGGTGATCCGCGTGCCGGTGGGCACCGTGGTCATCAACACCGCCACCGACGAGCAGATCGGCGACCTCACCGCGCACGGCCAGCGCCTGCTGGTGGCGCAGGGCGGGCAGGGCGGCCTGGGCAACATGCATTTCAAGAGTTCGGTCAATCGCGCGCCACGCAAGGCCACGCCCGGGTCGCCCGGCGACGAGCGCGAGCTCAAGCTCGAACTCAAGGTGCTGGCCGACGTCGGCCTGCTCGGCTTCCCCAATGCGGGCAAGTCGACGCTGATCCGCGCGGTGTCGGCGGCCACGCCCAAGGTGGCCGACTACCCGTTCACGACGCTGCAGCCGCACCTGGGCGTGGTGCGCATCGGTACCGATCAGAGTTTCGTGATCGCCGACATCCCGGGCCTGATCGAGGGCGCCGCCGACGGCGCCGGGCTGGGCATCCAGTTCCTCAAGCATGTGGCGCGCACGCGCCTGCTGCTGCACGTCGTCGACATGGCGCCGCTGGACGGCGTCACCGATCCGGTGGCCGAAATCCGCGCCATCGAGAAGGAACTCAAGAGCTACGACGCGAGCCTGCTGCGCCGCCCGCGCTGGCTGGTGCTGAACAAGGCCGACCTGCTCGCACCCGAGCAGCGCGACCAGGTTGCGCGCGCGATCGTGCGCCGGCTGCGCTGGAAACACCCGTGGTACGTGGTGTCGGCGATCACGCGGGAAGGCACCTGGCCGCTGTGCCTGGACATCCAGCGCCTGTTCGACGAACTCAAGGCGACCAGCGCCGACGCGGCGCGTGGCTGAAGGCCCGCGCACGAACGGCGCGAGTCCGGCCTCTGGCCTCGATATCCGCAAGGTGTGACCGCTTCATGCGCGCACCGTTCGCTCAATCCGTGCGCAACGCATGGATCGAGCGAGGGGTTTCGTGGGGAAACCTCAGGACTTGACCGCGTTCGCTCGAGGTTGACACTGTGCGGCAATCCTCATTAGCGTCAACGATGCGCAGGAGAAGATCGAGCGAGGCAAGGCATCCGGGGGATACGACAACCGCACAGGGGAAAACCATGAGTCCGTCAAACCGTTGGCGCGGCCTTGTCGCCACCTTCCTGTTTGCTGGTGTGCTGAGTCCCTGCGTGCCTGCCAGCGCCGCCGTACCGGCTGCCGAGCGCCAGACGCTGGTGAATCTCTACAACAGCACCAACGGCGCCAACTGGGTGAGCAACGACAACTGGCTCACCGGAGACCCTTGCGACAATGGCTGGTACGGCATCGGCTGCGACGACGCGGGGCAGCATGTGAGGGAAATTGACCTGCCTAACAACGGGCTCAGCGGCCTTGTTCCCAACCTGTCGGCGCTGGGGAATCTGTGGGTTGTCAGCCTGCGTGGCAACCATCTCAGCGGCCCCATTCCGAGCCTAATGGGTCTGGGCAATCTGGCGTATCTCGACCTGTCCAACAATCAGCTCAGCGGTCCCGTCCCCGACGCCTTTGCGAATGGGATGGTGCAGATCCAACTGAACAACAACCAGCTCAGCGGCCCCATCCCTAGCCTCTTGCTCGTGACGCTGGGCAATCTGGAGAGGTTCCGGGTGGAACACAACCAGCTCAGCGGTACACCGCCGCGGGTGCCAATCCCCAACAACTTGTTGCACGGGGAGTCGGGCCTGTGCCCGAACCGCCTCAGCACGCCTTCGCCGACCGATGCCGCGTGGGACGCCGCCGTCGGCCACACCTGGTCGGACGGCTGCCATCCCGACCAGATCTTCTATGGCGGCTTCGAGTGATGGTGACCGCGACGTGTGCTGCACCCGGCCCACCGCGTCCCTGGGCTCATGCTTCGTCGGGAACGCGGGTGTGCCGTCATGCGCGTGCCTCGCTGACCCGGATTTGTCCTTGACCTCGGTGTCTCCATCAATCCGTCGGACGTCGGTAGCGGTGCCAGGGCTGAGCAGCATGGCCGCATCAGCCGCGGGTGGCTCGCATACTTGCGCGATGTTCGCGAACGGTACGCGTCCTCGCTGGGGTTGCAACGTCGCAGGGCAACTTGGCAACGGCATGGTCGGACACCACACCACGCCCATGCCGGTCGCAGGCTTCGGCGGGGACCCGATCTTCAGCGACGGCTTCGAGTGAGAGCTGGGGTTGCGGGCGGGAGACTGACCCGCCGGCAGCACTTGCGACGTGCCACTCAACGATGAGATCCCGCTGCGCGGCGATCGATTCGTGCCTGGCGCGTGCTCGGCATCAGCGCCGCTGGCGACCGCCGCAATGCGCCGGCCCGGGCAGGAACGACAAAGCCGGCTGACGCCGGCTTTGCGGAATGATGCAGGTGTGAGCGGCTGGCCGGTGCTGGCACCGGGCCCGCACGCCGCCGCGCGCGCGCCGCGGCTCAGGCGAGCGCGGCGATGTGCGCGGTCAGGCGGCTCTTGTGGCGCGCCACCTTGTTCTTGTGGATGAGGCCGCGTGCGGCATAGCGGTCCATCACCGGCTCGGCGATCTTGTAGGCGGCCTCGGCACGGGCCTTGTCCTTCGCATCGATCGCCTTGACGACGTTCTTGATCGTGGTGCGGACCATCGAACGCGCGCTCGCGTTGCGCTGGCGGTGCTGCTCGGACTGGCGCGCACGTTTCTTCGCGGACTTGATGTTGGCCAAGGGATGACTCCGGAGACTGGGGTTGCTGGGAAAAAGACCGCGAATTGTCCGGAGTTTGACCGCATGCGTCAAGTCGGCGGCCGCGGCACGCATGTATGCTTGCGCCCCCTCGATCCCGTCCCGCGGCCGCCCGTCCCGAGCCATGCCACGTCCCAGCCTGCTGCGTTCGATGCTGAGTTTCAGTGGCGGCACGCTGGTGTCGCGCGTGCTCGGGCTCGTGCGCGAGCAGGCCATTGCATGGGCGTTCGGTGCCAACGCGATGACCGATGCGTTCTGGGTCGCGTTCCGCATCCCCAATTTCCTGCGCCGGCTGTTCGCCGAGGGTTCGTTCTCGGTCGCGTTCGTGCCGGTGCTCACCCAGACCAAGGAGACGCGCCCGCCGGCCGAACTCAGGGAACTGGTGGCACGCGTGAGCGGCACCCTCGGCGCCATCCTGCTGCTGGTCACCGCCGCAGGCGTGCTCGGCGCGCCGTGGCTGGCCGCGGCCTTCGCGCCCGGCTCGATCGATGACCCCTACAAGTACGGCCTCACCAGCGACCTGCTGCGCGTGACCTTCCCGTTCCTGCTGTTCGTGTCGCTGACCGCGCTCGCCGGTGGCGTGCTCAACAGCTTCCACCAGTTCATGCTGCCCGCGCTCACGCCGGTGATCCTCAATCTGTGCATGATCGCGGCGGCGCTTTGGGGGCGGCAGTTCTTCGACGTGCCGATCATGGCGCTGGGCTGGGCGATCCTCGCCGCGGGCGTGCTGCAACTGCTGCTGCAGCTGCCCGCGCTGGCGCGCCTGGGGCTGCTCGTCTGGCCGCGCTGGGGTTGGCGCCACGAGGGCGTGCGGCGCGTGCTCAGGCTCATGCTGCCGACACTGTTCGGCTCGTCGGTGGCGCAGGTCAACCTGCTGCTCGACACGCTCATCGCCTCGTTCCTGGTGGCCGGGTCGCAGACCTGGCTGGCGCAAACCGATCGCCTGCTCGAGTTTCCGCTCGGGGTGTTCGGCGTCGCGCTGGGCACGGTGATCCTGCCGTCGCTGTCGCGCCACCACGTCGGTACCGACCGCGCGGCATTCGCGCGGGCGCTGGACTGGGGCCTGCGCACCGCATTGCTGATCGCGGTGCCGGCCATGCTCGCGCTGGTGCTGCTGGCCGGGCCGATCCTGGCGACGCTGTTGCAATACGGCCGCTTCACCGCGCACGACGTCGACATGGCCGCGCTGTCACTGTCGGCACTCGCGCTGGGCCTGCCCGCGTTCGTGCTGGTCAAGGTGCTCGCGCCGGCGTTCTACGCGCGCCAGGACACCGCCACGCCGGTGCGCGCGGGCGTGGCCGCGATGTGCGCCAACATGCTGCTCAACCTGTTGTTCGTGGCGCTGCTGTTCTGGCTGTGGCACGAACCGGCCGATCTCGCCGAGGGTTGGCTGGCCGGCATCGCGCGCGTGCCCGGCCTGCACATGGGGCTGGCGCTGGCCAGTGCGCTGGCCAGCTACCTCAACCTGGCACTGCTGTGGCGCGCGTTGCGGCGCGAGGGCGTCTACCAGCGCCAGCCCGGCTGGGGGCGTCATCTGCTGCGGCTCGCGCTCGCCTGCGTGGCGATGGTGCTGGTGCTGCTGCTGGCACGGTGGTACTGGCCGGTCTGGGGCGAGTGGGGTGCGCTCGCGCGCGTGTGGCGGCTGGGCGCGGTGATCGCGGCCGCGGCCGGCACCTTCGTGCTCGTGCTGCTGGCGGCGGGCCTGCGCCTGCGCGACCTGCGTGCCAGCTGAGCCGGTCGCTGCGGCGCGCCGTGCGCGCACCCGGTCGCCGCGATTGCTGCGGCGCAGCGGCTATACTCGCGCGATGAACCGGCTGTTTCGTGACGCCGCCGGGCCGAGTCTGGCGCCGGGCGGCAGTGTCGTGTGCGTGGGTGCGTTCGATGGCGTGCATCTGGGCCATCGAGCGCTGCTTGCGCGCACCTGCGCGCGTGCGCGCGAACTCGGCCTGCAGTCGCTGGCCGTGACCTTCGAGCCGGTACCGCGCGAGTACTTTGCGCAGGGCCACGCGGTGCCGCGCCTGACCAGTGCGCGCGACAAGCTCGCACTGCTGCTGGACAGCGGCATCGGGCGCGTGCTCGCGCTGCGCTTCAACGCGCACCTCACCGCGATGAGCGCCGCCGCGTTCGTCGAGCAGTTGCTGCTCGCCCGCGCGGGCATGCGCGAGCTGTGGGTGGGGGCCGATTTCCACTTCGGCCACGCACGGCGCGGCAACGTGGCGCTGCTGGAGCAGCTGGCGACCGCGCACGGCTTCACGCTGCAGGTGCTGGCCGACGTGCGCGAGGGCGACGAGCGCGTGAGCAGCAGCGCATTGCGCGCCTTGCTCGCGCTGGGCGAGTTCGATGCGGCCGCGCGCGGTCTCGGCCGGCGCTTTTCGATCGGCGGCCACGTGGTGCGTGGCCTGCAGCTGGGCCGCAAGCTCGGCTATCCGACCGCCAACATCCGTCTTGGCCGGCGCACGGCGCCACTGGGCGGCATCTTCGCGGTGCGTGTGCACGGCGTGGCCGCGACTGCGCTGCCGGGCGTGGCGAGCCTTGGCATCCGTCCGACCGTGGCGGGTACCGAGCCGTTGCTGGAGGCGCACCTGTTCGACTTCGACGGCGACCTGTACGGACGCCGCATCGAGGTCGAGTTCGTGGCCAGGCTGCGCGACGAGCGCAAGTTCGACGACCTGCCCGCGATGGTGCGCCAGATCGAACGCGACGCCGCGCAGGCGCGCGAACTGCTTGCCGCGCGGCGTTGCGCCTGAGGTCCGCGCCGATGCCCGTGCCACCGATTGCCGTGTCTTGCCCCCATTGCCGATGCCCGAGCCTTGCATGAGCCAGGACTACAAGAACACCATCAACCTGCCCAACACCTCGTTCGCGATGAAGGCCGACTTGGCCAGGCGCGAACCGGACATGCTCGAGGCGTGGGAGAAGTCGCAGCGCTACGCGCGGATCCAGCAGCGTTGCGCCACGCGCGAGCACGCCTTCATCCTGCATGACGGGCCGCCCTACGCCAATGGCGTGATCCACATCGGCCATGCGGTCAACAAGGTGCTCAAGGACATCGTGGTCAAGTCGGCGCTGCTGGCCGGCTACCGCTCGCCCTACGTGCCGGGGTGGGACTGCCACGGCCTGCCGATCGAGATCGCGATCGAGAAGAAGGTCGGCAAGGTCGGCCACAAGGTCGACGCGGCCGAGTTCCGCCGGCTGTGCCGCACCTACGCCAGCGAACAGATCGACCTGCAGCGTGCCGACTTCAAGCGCCTGGGCGTGCTCGGCGACTGGGACAACCCGTATCGCACCATGGACTTCCGCTACGAGGCGGACATGATCCGTGCGCTCGCGCGGATCCACGCCAATGGCCACGTGCTGCGCGGGTTCAAGCCGGTGCATTGGTGCTTCGACTGCGGCTCGGCGCTGGCCGAGGCCGAGATCGAATACCAGGACAAGCCATCGAGCGCGATCGACGTGGCCTACGACGCACTCGATGCGCGGGCGCTCGCGGCCCGCTTCGGCGTGGACCTCGCCGCCGACGACATCGTGGCGGTGCCGATCTGGACCACCACGCCGTGGACCCTGCCGGCGAGTTTCGCCGTGGCGCTCGGCCCCGACCTCGACTACGTGCTGGTCGAGGGCCCGCCGCGCGCGGGGCGCCGCGTGCTGCTGGTGCTCGCGCAGGCGCTGGCCGCATCGGCGCTGGCACGCTACGGCGTGGAGCGGCCGCAGGTGCTCGGGCAGGCCAAGGGCGCGGCACTGGCCGCGGCGACCGCGGCCGAGGCCACGGGTGTGCTGCAGCATCCGTTCTACCCGCGCACGGTGCCGTTGATCCTGGGCGACCATGTGTCGGCGACCGATGGCACCGGCGCCGTGCATACCGCGCCCGGCCACGGCGCGGAGGACTTCGCGGTCGGCCAGCACTACGGCATCGTCGAGGCGACGCCCGCGGGCGAGCTCAACCCGGTGGGCGGCAATGGCGTGTACCTGCCCGGCACGCCGCTGTTCGCGGGCCAGTTCATCTGGAAGGCCAATGATGCGGTGGTCGACCTGCTGCGCGAGCGTGGCGTGCTGCTGGCGCAGGCCACCATCACGCACAGCTATCCGCACTGCTGGCGGCACAAGACGCCGGTGGCATTCCGTACCACGCCACAGTGGTTCATCGGCATGGAAGCGGCCGGCCTGCGCAAGGCGGCGCTGGCCACGATCCGCGACGACGTGGACTGGTACCCGGCCTGGGGCGAGGAGCGCATCGCGGGCATGGTCGAGGGGCGCCCGGACTGGTGCATTTCGCGCCAGCGCACCTGGGGCGTGCCGATCGCGCTGTTCGTCGACAAGACAAGCCAGCAGCCGCATCCGCGCAGCGTCGAGCTCATGGAGCAGGTGGCGCAGCGGGTGGAGCAGGCGGGGGTGGATGCCTGGTACGCGCTCGACCCGGCCGAACTGCTCGGTGCCGAGGCCGATCGCTACGAAAAGGTCACCGACATCCTCGACGTGTGGTTCGATTCGGGCGTGACCCACCACTGCGTGCTCGACCAGCGTGCGCAGCTCGCGCGCAAGCCCGGCGACAAGGTCATGTACCTGGAAGGCTCGGACCAGCACCGCGGCTGGTTCCAGTCCTCGCTGCTCACTGCCAGCGCGCTGTACGGGCGCGCGCCCTACGACGTGGTGCTCACCCACGGCTTCACCGTCGACGCGCAGGGCCGCAAGATGTCCAAGTCGCTCGGCAACGTGGTGGCGCCGCAGAAGGTGGTCGACACCCTCGGCGCCGACGTGCTGCGCCTGTGGGTGGCTTCCACCGACTACCGCAACGAGATCGCGGTGTCCGACGAGATCCTCAAGCGCGTGGCCGACTCCTACCGGCGCATCCGCAACACCGCGCGCTTCCTGCTCGGCAACCTCGATGGCTTCGATCCGGCGCGCCACCTGCTGCCGGTGGCCGATTGCCTGTTGCTGGACCAGTGGGCGGTGCAGCAGGCCCATGACGTGCAGGTCGCGGTGATCGCGGCCTACGCGCAGCATGACTTCCCCGAAGTGGTCGCGCGCGTGCAGAACTTCTGCACCAACGAACTGGGCGCGCTGTACCTGGACATGACCAAGGACCGGCTCTACACGATGCCCACCGACAGCCATGGCCGGCGCAGCGCGCAGAGCGCGATGTACCGCATCGTCGAGGCGCTGGTGCGCTGGATTGCGCCGATCCTGTCGTTCACGGCCGAGGAGATCTGGCCGCTGATCCCGGGCCGGCGCGACGAATCGGTGCTGTTCGAGCAGTGGTACGACGGCCTCGCCGCGACCCAGGGCACGCCCGAACGGCGCCAGTGGTGGGCCGACCTGCTGGCGATCCGCAGCGGCGCGGCGCGCCTGCTCGAGGGCATGCGGGCGAGCGGGGTGATCGGTGCCTCGCTGCAGGCCGAGGTCACGCTGCATGCCGATGCGGCGATCCGCGCGCGCTATGCCGAGGTGGCCGAAGAACTGCGCTTCTTCTTCATCACCTCGCGCCTGGACTGGGCCGAGGCCACGACGCCGGCGCAGGATGCGATGGTGGTCACGCTCGCGGACGGCGGGGTCACGCTGGCCGCGCGCGCCAGCGAGGCCGCCAAGTGCATTCGCTGCTGGCATTACCGCGACGACGTGGGGGCCGAGGCCGCGCACCCGCAGATCTGTTCGCGCTGCGTCGACAATGTCGAGCGCGGCGGCGAGCGGCGCCGCTGGTTCTGAGTGGGGTATCGGCGATGACTTCCCCCGCATCCGGGCCGCCGGCGCGCTCCGCACTGGTCTGGCTGCTGCTGTCGGTGCTCGTGATCGGGCTCGACCAGGCCACCAAGCTGCTCGCGCTGGCCAAGCTCACGCCGCATGTGCCGCAGCAGGTGATCGCGGGCCTGCTCGACTGGACGCTCGCATTCAATCCCGGCGCGGCCTTCAGCCTGCTCGCCTCGGCCGACGGCTGGCAGCGCTGGCTGTTCACCGCGCTGGCCGTGGGCGTGAGCGGCGTGATGGCGTGGTGGCTCGCGCGGCTGCCGCGCCACGACTGGCGCAACGCCGCGCCGCTCGCGCTCATCGTCGGCGGCGCGCTCGGCAACCTCGCCGATCGCCTGCGGCTCGGCCACGTGGTCGACTTCATCGACGTGCACTGGGGGGACGCGCACTGGCCCGCGTTCAACATCGCCGATGCCGCGATCAGCATCGGTGCGGTCATGCTCATCGTGTACGGCCTGGGCAGTGGGCACGCGCGTGGCCAGCGCGGATAATCGGCCGATGGAAGTCATCCTGGCCAATCCGCGCGGCTTCTGCGCGGGTGTCGATCGCGCGATCGAGATCGTGGAGCGTGCGCTGGAAGCCTTCGGCGCGCCGATCTACGTGCGCCACGAGGTCGTGCACAACCGCTACGTCGTCGACAACCTGCGGGCGAAGGGCGCGGTGTTCGTCGAGGACCTGGTCGAGGTGCCCAACGGCGCCACCGCGATCTTCAGCGCCCATGGCGTGTCGCGCGCGGTGCGCGAGGAGGCGGCGCAGCGCAAGCTGCGCATCTTCGACGCGACCTGCCCACTGGTCACCAAGGTGCACCTGGAAGTGGGTCGGCATGGCAAGGCCGGGCGCGACGTGGCCCTGATCGGCCACGCAGGCCATCCCGAAGTGCAGGGCACGATGGGGCAGTGGGATGCGGCCTATGCGGGTGCGATTCACCTGGTCGAGGATCTCGCGGGCGTGGCGCGGCTGCAGCCACGCGATCCCGAACAGGTCGCCTACGTGACCCAGACCACGCTGTCGGTGGATGACACCATCGCGATCATCAAGGCGCTGCGCGAGCGGTTTCCCGCGCTGCAGGGTCCGCGCCACGACGACATCTGCTATGCGACGCAGAATCGCCAGGACGCGGTGCGCCGGCTCGGCCAGCAGTGCGACCTCGTGCTGGTGGTGGGCTCGCCCAACAGCTCCAACTCCAACCGCCTGCGCGAGCTGGCCGAAAAGCAGGGCGTGCCTGCGTTCCTCATCGATGGCGCCAGCGACATCAGCCCGCTGTGGCTGGAGGGACGCCAGCGCATCGGCGTGACCGCGGGGGCCTCGGCGCCCGAAAAGCTCGTGCGCGAGGTGGTCGAGCACCTGCGCGCGGTGGGCGCGAGCAGCGTGCGCGAACTCGACGGCAAGCCCGAGGACATGGTGTTCGCGCTGCCCAGGGAGCTGCGCCTGCGGCGCGCGCGCTAGGCCGGTGCGGCCGCGCCGACCGTCACGGCACCGCCTCGCGCAGGCCGTCCCGCATGGGCAGGCGCGCCGTTCGTCGGCGGACTGTCGCCGATGATCGGGGCCGGCCCGCCTTGTCGCAGGCTTGTGGCTAGGATAGGCCTATCGCACTGCGCCACCGGCGTGCGACGATCCGGGCGGATGGACACATCGGCGGAGGTTTTGATGCATATCCAAGCATGCAAGGCTCGCAGGGGGAGTTCGCGGCCAGTGCGTACGCGCGGCTTCACGATGATCGAGCTCATGATCACGGTGGCCCTGGTGGCCGTCCTTGCGGCGATCGCGTTTCCGAGTTTCCGCGAGTTTTCCGCGCGCATGGCGGTGACCGAAAACACCAACAACCTGATCGGTGCGCTCAATACCGCGCGCACCGAAGCGGTCAAGCGCGGTCGCCCCGCGGCGGTGATCGCCAACGGTGGCGACTGGAGCCAGGGCTGGCAGGTGGTGGTGTCGAAGGAGACCGCGACTGGCGTGGAGGCGACGCCCACGTCGCCGGGCGCCACTTCGGCGGCGTGCACCGCGTATCTGGACAATGCGGTGGTGCCCGCGAGCACGGTGCCGCTGTGCCTGCGCCATCAGGATGCGCTCGATGACGGCTATCGCATCCTTGGCAGCGGTACCCAGGTGGTGTTCACCGCGATGGGCGGCCTGCAGGGCGGCGGCGCGGGTTTCGACTTCAGCGTGTGCCGGCCCGCCGGCTACGCCGACGCGTTGCAGTCGCGCTGGATACACGTGGGTGCGAGCGGCACCCTCGAAAGTCACCGCGACACCACCAGTTCACCCGCCGGCGCCTGCGGCTGAGGACCCCACGATGATCCTGTCCAAGCAACCCCGCGGCTTCACCCTGCTCGAAGTGCTGATCGCCGTGCTGATCTTCACGTTGGGCCTGCTCGGCGTGGCCGGCCTGATGGTGCTGTCGGTGCGCACCAACCACAGTGCCTACCTGCGCACCCAGGCTTCGTTCCTCGCCCAATCGATGGCCGACCGCATGCGCAGCAACGTGGGCCATGCCAACGACTACAACGGCACCTACAACGCGAGCACGGTCGGAGCCGGCAACTGCGGTGGCGCCTGCAACCCGACCGCTCTGGCCGCGCGCGACAAGGAGCTGTGGAGCCAGCAGCTCATCGACCAGTTGCCTGCCGGCGAGGCCACGATCACATGCAACGGCGGCTACGGCGAAGGCAACACGCCCGTGGGGACGGGCACCGAGCCGTTCAACGGTGTGTGTTCGATGGTGATCGAATGGACCGAAGCCGACCTGTCCCGCAGCGCGACGCCGAGTGCGCCGGCCACGCAAACCTTTGCCTGGGTGTTCCAGCCATGATTCCTCGTCCAGCCAGCGCGGCCGTCCGCCGCAATGTCGTCGCCGCCCGCGGCTTCTCCCTGATCGAGATCATGATCGCCTTGACGCTGGGGCTGCTGCTCAGCATCGGCATCATGAGCCTGTTCAACAGCACCAGCCGCACCAACAAGCTGCAGGATGCGCTGGCGCGCTTGCAGGAGAACGGGCGCTTCGCGGTCAGCCAGATGGAGCGCGATTTGCGCATGCTCGGCGCGCAGTACTGCAGCAACACCCAGGGCGGCGCGGCACCGGGTACGGTGTCGCCCGTGGTGCCGGCGCGCGCGCCGATGGTGTTTGCGCCCGATCTCAGGCTGCCCGACAGCAGGATCAACAGCATCGACGGCTCGGGCAACGCGGCTGCGGCATCGGCGACGGTCGCCTATGCGCTGAGCCCACGCTGGTTCGTGCAGGGCTATTCCTGCAGTTCGAGCAGTTGCACACCCACGATGCCCACCGGGCCGGGCCAGATTCCCGCGATGGGCTTGGCTGACGGCAGCCGCGTGCCAGCCTCCGACGTGCTCACGATTCGCTATCAGCGCGGCACGGGCTGGCCGGTGGGCATGGGCGCGTGCGCGACACCGGCGGCGGCGCCATTGACCAATGGCACCGCGATCACGCTCAGTCCGCAGACGGGCGATGATCCCATTTCGCGCATGCAGCCGGGGCTTGCGCTCATTTCCGATTGCGTCAATCCCGTGGTGGTCCCGATCAGCGCCGTGGCCGGCAACACGGTCACGATCGGCACCGCGCCCGCGACCAGCGGCGGCATCCTGCCCGGTGCGCTGGGCGCGGTTTGCGCGGGCAACAGCACGCGTGACGTGCGCCTGTTCAACTTCACCGACGACTTCGTGACCGTGAGCTACTACCTCGCGTTCCGTGCCGACAACAGCCCGGATGCGCGGCCCAACAGCGCCGCCGCGCAGCGCCTGATCCCGGTGTTGATCCGTCGCGAGAACGGTGTCGAGCAGGAACTCGTGCGCGGGGTGGACCAGCTCGCGTTCCGCTATGGCGTACAGGACGCGGGCGGCAACACCCAGTTCCTGACCGCCGAGCAGGTCAATGGCGCGGGCGGCTGCCCGGCGCCACCTCCCGGGCTCAATCTCGAACCCGGCTGCATGTGGCGTGCGGTACGCACGATCGAACCGCATCTGCTGCTCAACACCGTGAACGAGGTGTTCGGGCTCGACAATGCGGGCCGCACCTATCGTTTCGATGGCAGCACCTTCACCAGGGCCGACGGTGATGCACTGCCCTCGGGGATCAATGCCGGCAGCCAGTTGCGCCGGGAGTTCATCGCCTATGTTTCCGTCCGTGACCGCCACCTCTAGGCCGACCATGATGACCATGCAGACCATTTCCATTGGGCGACAGCAGCGCGGCGCCGTGCTGTTCGTGGCGCTGGTATTCCTGCTGCTGATCACGTTGCTCACGCTGACCGCGATGGGCACCTCGATCCTGCAGGAGAAGATGACCGGTGGCATGCGCAACCAGCAGCTCGCGATGATGGGTGCGGAAAGCGCGGTGCGCGGTACCGAAGCCTGGCTGTGGCACGTGAGGTTCAACGACCCCGTGGGCAATCCGCTGCCACCGTGCGTGGGCGGCACCGATACCTGTGTCTACCGGCCAAGCCAGACCGGCACGCTGCTCGCGGGCGTGCAGCAGTTCCGCAGTTCGTTCTCGTGGGTGTCGGCCCTGCCGGGCATGCCCAGCTACGCCCATGTGCTGTCGGGTCTGGGTGGCGACGAGGAGACCGCTTCGCTCGCGCGGCAACCCGAGGTGATGATCGAGGACGTGGGTCCGAATGTGCCGCCCAAGTTCGGCCAGCAGTCGGGCGCGATCGATCCGGAATCCCAGAACGCCTACCACTTCTACCGCATCACCGCGCGCAGCCAGGGCGGCAACGCCTCGGTGCAGCGTGTGGTCGAGAGCGTGTATTCAGCATCCAACATGACCGATGCCGGCGCGGCCACGCCGTAGCCGTGATCCCGTCGATGTGCCCAGGAGCGAGCCCATGAACCGCCTCATCTCATCGTCCAGCCTGACCCTTTCGATCGCACTCGTGTGTGCTGCCACCGGCATCGGCGCCGTGCCCGTGGCGCAGGCAGCGGGACCGACCCCGGCGCCGGGCACGGTGAACCTGCTCACCACGCCGCCCGAGCTGACCTCCAAGGTCGCGCCCAACGTGGTCCTCACCTTCGACGATTCGGGCTCGATGGGGCGCAACTACATGCCCGACCGGCGCCCGTACACCGGCGCGGCTTGGGGGGCGAGCGACCAGCAGAACACCTCGGGTTCGCAGTCCTGGAACAGCGGTGGTTCGCCTTACCTGTGCGCCGGCGTGATCGATCCGCGCGTGACCGATCCGGCCGATCCGCGGTCGTGGGCGATGAACGGCGTGTACTACAACCCCAACTCGACCTACCTGCCGCCGCTCAAGGCCGATGGCGTGAGTGCGTTCCCCGACGCGCGCTTCACGGCGGCGTGGGACAACGGCATTCTGCCCAACCGTCCCGTGTCGCCCACGAGCTCCAGCACGCGCAACCTCGGGAGCGGAACTCGGTTTTGCGGCAACACTGCGGGCTACTACCGCCTCAAGAGCAGCGTCACGCTCACGCTCGACGCCGATGGCCGCATCAGCAATACCGGGACGCTGTACACACCCGGCAACTGGGAATGGGTGCCGCTGCCCGTCGCCGAGCAGCAGAACTTCGCCAACTGGTATTCCTACTACCACACGCGCTACACGGCGTCGGTGAGCTCGGTCTCGCGCGCCTATGCCTCGTTCGACAAGGGCATTCGCGTGGCGTGGCAGAACATCAACACGCGCCAGCTCAATACCAACACCAGGATCTACCCATTCGAAGACGCGGCGGTGACGACGCGCACGGATTTCTACAACTGGCTGTTCTCCACGCCCGTGGGCGGCAACACCCCCAACCAGACCGCGGCCAATCGCGTCGGCCAGTTCTACCAGCGCGCGACGGGCGCATCCGACACCAATCCGTACTGGGAACGCGCCACCGGGCGTGAGCTCAGTTGCCGCAAGAACTTCCACATCCAGATGACCGACGGCCTGTGGAACAACTCCACGGTGTCGGTCACGCGCAAGGACACGATCGCGATCGGCTCTCTGCCCGATGGCCGCAGCTATTCGACCACTGACCTGCAGTCGAAGATCTTCTGGAACGAGACCGCGACCGCCGCGGCCCAGAACACGATGGCCAACATCGCGTTCCATTACTGGGCCACCGATCTGCGCCCGGACTTCCAGGGCAATCCCCAGACCAAGCTCAAGGTGCGTCCCTATCTGGCCGATCGCACCACCGGCATCACCGGCAGCACGCCGCTGCAGCCGGGCGACAACTGGCTCGACAACAAGGAGCTGTACTGGAATCCGGCCAACGACCCGGCCACCTGGCCGCACATGGTGCAG
>WBZR01001301.1_pt1 | contig 32038 bp, 26 predicted proteins | sample 5204231 | NCBI WGS metagenome assembly WBZR01 (sample SAMN12412403, study PRJNA552823) | activated sludge metagenome | isolation source: activated sludge from anammox sidestream of wastewater treatment plant... | place: USA: Virginia | collected 2017-08 | reverse complement strand
ACCTCGCTGTTAGGGAATTTCTTCCCAAGACGTAAGTCCTCCCCCGGTCATATGGATTACCCCTTTTCCCTTCGTGATGTATGTTCAAACGCATTATCCAGAGATGTTTTCACCAGGTCTTTTTTTTGACATCTCCAACAGGGACATTGTCAGTGCTTTACTGAGAAAGGGCAGTTGGCACGAACTAACACGCCATACTCATACACCCCAAAAGGTCGTCTGTACCTCGTAACTCCGTCATACCCCTCACGGGAATACGCTATCCTTCTACGCACACGGATTGCTCCTTTGTATACGCATAGGTACAAACTTCTCTACGAGGATTTAGGCTCGCAGAGGTGATATTTTCAACCACTTAGGTATCCCATACTTCAAGGCACGCCCCCCTCAGGCTGGTTCAATCGTCCCCGATTGAACCGAAACGTTTGGTATTTTCCAGGATTGGCACTTGCTGAAAATGTATGGTAACGTGCAAAACGTCTGGTTCAAACTACAAGTTTGAACCAGCCAGGAACGACATGGAGGAACGATATGGTGTCGCGTCTTGATTTGTGGCGTACCCGGGAAAGGGTACAGCTTTCTAGCGGGCGAAAGTCCCGTTGTGATGAAAGCCAGAGCCATGTAGCTTGGATGGCAGGGGACGATGGAAATATTACTCTCTGATACCCATCGACAAAGTCGGTGTAAGGCCGATGAGCGAATATCTGGGCCGTAAATTACGTGAACATAGGAGTCGCCTCGTAAAAGTCAGGCATCATTGCCGAGACTGTTAATGATATGCGAAGGCGGAATTCATTCATCTAAATTGGCTGAGAGGGAAGAATGACGGTGTCGGGGTATCAGTGACGACACGGATAGAAAGGAGCGGTGTCAACTGAGGAAGCCATCCTTGTCACTGATAGAAATATCAGGAAGGAAGGTACGGGTGCCGCGGGCTGCATCTGAAAGGTAAGGTCAGTTTTCCTGCGGATTCGGGTTCTGATAGTAGAATTGTTTTCAATAAACTGATGAGTTTGAGGAAGAGGTAAAAAAGCTTGCTATAAAACAGAAAGGCAGCGCAAATGAGCTGCCTTTCTGTTTGCATCCAACCACTTAGTGTTTTCCCTTTTGGCAATCGCACTTACAATCCGCTTTTGCACACTCGGCAGGCAAATGCCCGCACTTATCGCATTTCTTTTCTTCTGCCATTGCGGATCCCACAAATACCGTGTTCACAACCCCGGTACCGAACCACAATGCCCCAGCAACAACAAGGCTGTAACCGATCTTCTTTACCATCTTTTCTCCCTCCCGCACAAACAATGTAAACCAGGCTGCCGAAACCGCTCTCAGTGTCACGCCGAACTTTCAGGAATTATTGTACTCTTTACACCCGATGATTGCAACCATTGATCCAGATAATGATCCTGTCGGATTATGTGAACCCCCTGCATCCGTTTTAATTGGGAAAGGATAGATTCCAAATTTCCCAGATTTTCCCGGACTTGTGCTTCGGTAAATGGGATTCCCTGACAATTTGTATACAGATGCCACGGGTGGATCGAAAAGATAAAGAGCCCGCCTTTGGCTACATCTCGTGCCTGCAAAACTGCATCAAGATAATCGCCGGAGCCCCTTCTTCCTTCAAAAATAGCCCACAGGTACGAAGACAGCTTCTGAAAGAATTGGGGTCAGACCTTGTCGCGCCAAGGAAAGTTAGGCACATTTTGCGGGGTGAAAGTCCCTGTCGGGTAAGGGATAGCCACCCACCCGTATCGAGTCTTGCGTCCAATGCGGAGCGTGTAAACGCGAACAAGAAGATTGGATGAGGCGTAGACAGAGAATTCTGCAGGCCGTAGGGGTGGTCACGCACCCTGAAGAGCTGGTACAGCTTCGAGATGACCTAACAAGCGGATGCCGAGGGGTTCAAGGTTTACCGAAGGCAATACAAGAACATCCGAAATGGCGAGGATGCGAAGATCCGCCGGAGTCTTCAGGCCGCGGCATGCAGAAACAGATGTGTCCAAGAACTTGGGAAGCCCCAATAGCTCCTGGAAGCAGAGCGGAACAGGCAGGCGGTGGAGTACGGTAAAAGGGAAAAAGCCGCTAGAAGCGATTGGGGTGTCTTATCAGGCATAGTACTCAGAGGTGGGGAAAGCCCGCTACAGGGGGAAGGACTTGACGGAAGTACGTAGCCCGCAAAGGAAACTTGAGCCGGACAATGCAGGGTCGGAAGAACTCAAGCAAACCTCACTGCGGGGAATAGCAAACAAGGCGAAAGCCAACAAGCAACATCGGTTTCAGAATCTCTATAGGTGTCTGAATAAGTCACTGTTACGGGAGAGCTGGCGGGAGCTGAATAAGGATGCAGCCAGTGGCGTGGATAACGTTACAGCAGCAGAGTACTCAGAGCGCCTGGACAGCAACCTCCAAACATTGGCAGAGAGACTGAAATCGAAGCGATACCGCGCCAAACTGGTGCGGCGCTGTTACATTCCTAAGGAAAACGGTAAAGAAAGACCCTTGGGCATACCAGCACTGGAAGACAAGCTGGTGCAACTGGCCTGTACGAAATTGTTAACAGCAATATACGAGCAGGATTTTCTGGATTGTAGTCATGGGTACCGACCCAAACGCAGCGCGAAGGATGCAGCAATAGTCCTGCACAGGGAGTTACAAGGAGGGAGGTATGGCTACATCGTCGAGGCGGACATAAAAGGATTCTTCGATAATCTGGATCATGACTGGTTGCTGAAAATGCTGAGTCTTCGTACTGGATTTGTGGTTTCAGAAGGTGGTAAAAGCCCATTGTCGAGGTAAAGCGGAATTATGCCGCTATGCCGACGACTTTATCTGTGTGTTTCGTGATAAGCGAGATGCGGAAAGGTTTTATCAGGTGCTGCCAAAGCGGGTTGGAAAATTCTGCCTTCAGTTAGAGCAGAAGAAGACGCAGATTATGAGATTTAGTCGCTCTGATCCGCGCATGAAACAAGGGTTCAGCTTCCTGGGGTTTGAGTTTTACTGGAAGAAAGATCGTTGGGGGACACCACGAGTTATGTGCCGCACGTCCCGTAAGAAATTACAAGGGGCGTGTAGGAGGGTCAAGGAATGGATCAGGCAAAATCGGCATCTGCCAGGAAGTGAATTTTTCAAAGGATTAAACAGTCGGCTGAGAGGACACTACAATTATTATGGGATAAAGTATAACTATCAATCGCTCAATCGCTTTTATAAATGGGCTATAGCATGTACCTTCAAATGGCTGAACAGGAGAGGCGGAAAGCGGAACAGTTATACAAAGGAGACGCTAGAGCGAATCCTGCGTCTCATAGGTATTGCAAGACCTCGAATTACGGAAGCCATTCGTTGAAAAATGTTTGTTTGTTGATGACGTCATGTACCGTGGAAGCGAGTACGACCGAGGAACCGGATGCGGGAAAACTGCACGTCCGGGACTGTGCGGGGGGTGCTGGGTAACTTACATTCCTACCGCGGAAAAATAGAATACAAAATCTGATACGTCTCTTGGTTTAATATTTCTACGGTAACCGTGTTTTCTCTTATTATTTTAGACGGGGTAGAGTAGGCATCGCCTACCGCTTATTTCAGTTTCGACTCATTTGATAGTCTGTAAAAAATGCTTGTCACCTTCAGTTTTTCTCGTAATTGTTTTCATTCCATCCTACGGCTGATATCGAAGAGGTGAAGTAGCTATCCGCGAGTGGCAAGGCGTGCCTTGCCACTACAGGAGGTTTGAATTTCTGGACAGCAATCGAATAAAATTCCTTTTGCATTCAAACCGCTACAGGAAGTGATTTAAAACTTTTGATAGAACCAATTTCCTTAGCCTTTGTAGCTTTTTCTTCCCTTAAATCATATTCCATTTGAAGTCCAAGCCAGAAATCAGGTGTTGTGCCAAAGAATTTTGCCAGACGCAGCGCCGTATCTGCCGTAATCCTGCGTTTCCCTTTTATTATTTCTGATACTCTTGTTGGCGGTATTTTCGTTTCTTTTGCAAGTCTATAAGCAGAAATATGGAATTCCTTGAGGAATTCCTTTTCAAGAATTTCCCCGGGATGAATGTTCGGTATCTTTTTCACTCTAAACGCCTTTCTTAATGGTAATCAACAATTTCAATATCATATGCATTTGCATCATGCCAAAGAAAGCAAATTCTCCATTGATCATTTATTCGTATACTATATTGGCCAATTCTGCCTCCTTTAAGTTTTTCGAGGCGATTTGCAGGCGGTATTCTTAAATCCTGCAATTCCTTAGCCCTGTGGAGCATAAAAAGTTTTCTTAAAGCGATACGTTGAATATGACCAGGAAATCTCAAAGATATTTCCTGGTTCCATATCTTTTCAGTTTCCTTGCATTTAAATGATTGTATCACAACGGAATGATAACAGTTTAAAATAATAACGTCAAACAGAAATACTTGACAGTGAAATAATTCTCCACGCCAAAAAATCACAGATTTTTTGTTTTCTCTGGCGTAATGGCTTCTACGGTCTGATGAGCATTCATCCTATTGACTGTAACCGTATTTTTTTTTCTTGTTTTTTCAGACCAGGTAGGGTAGGCACCGCCTACCAAAGATTGAACAACCTGTCTGCCGTGGTCGGCATAGGCAGACCGGGATGGATTCTACATAAAGGGGATGCGATTCTTATTACTAATGCATATAGATTTGAACAATATTGAGAAAGGTATAAAATTGTTCAATGAAGGAAATTACTTCGAGGCCCATGAAACATGGGAAGATCAATGGCGTGGAATTGAAAAATCACCAGAAAAAAATTTCATTCAGGGATTAATTGTGATTGCAGTAGCACTTCATCACTATAAGAGAAAAAATTATAAAGGGACTTCAAAACTTCTTGGAAAAGGCATTAAACTTTTACAAGAATTAAAAGAACCAAAAATGAATATAAATATAAAGGTTTTTTTTGAAAGAGATAACATTCTTTCAAGAAAAGTTCAATGCTTCAGGACAATGCATCCCGGAAACAGAACTCCCGCAGATTAAAGGAACAAGAGGAGCAGGAGAGTCACATCTTAAAATTAAATAACATGAAGCGTTGGCATTCAGGGGAATAACCGTGGGGATCCTGAGAAGAGTTGGATTTCGTTGTAGATGCACAAAGAGATATGAATAAGATTGAACAACTATTGCATTCAGGCGACATGCGGACAAAAGGCAAAGCTGAGGAAGTCGTTGTCCCGGTGTTATCCCGTCCCCGGCTTTTTGACAATGTAATTTCAGCAATCCTTACAGATAATCCAGGTATTAGGATGCGGGCATCCGATGCTGCTGAAAAGATATCACGCATACATCCAGCATGGCTAAGGCCTTACAAAAGGTTATCCATCGAGACGATTGCAAAGATAAATCAACAGGAGGTACGCTGGCATACCGCGCAAATACTTCCTCGCCTGAAACTCAACAAGAATGAACGTCAAAGGGTCATTGCGCTACTAAAGATGTATCTCCTGGATAAAAGCCGGATCGTCAAGACGTTCGCAATGCAAGCCCTCACAGAGATTGCCATTCAGGATAACGGCTATGTGGAAGGTGTACGAAATCTCCTCGATAAACTGACGGAAGAGGGTAGTCTAGCAATGAAAGCGAGGGGAAGGAAACTATTATTCTTGTTGAAAAAAACGAAACCCAGCGTAACGCTCCAATCAAGGCAGTATCCACACGGCCAATTGCGGGGAATAAACCCCCGCGCTACGATTTCACATTGAAATTCCTTGTATAATAGGAAGATTGAAATCCTAAAACAGAGAGGCAACTCGTTTGAGTTGCCTCTCTCTCCTGGCCACGTTGCGTTTCTTGCACCTACACGCCTGTAGTGAGCGCAATAAAAAACTTGTGCTCTCGTTTAGATATTCACTATAACATTCAATTTTTCCTGAATAATCAGTGTTTTCCCTTTTGGCAGTCGCACTGACAATTTGCTTTTGCACACTCGGCAGGCAAATGCCCGCACTTATCGCATTTCTTTTCTTCTGCCATTGCGGATCCCACAAATACCGTGTTCACAACCCCGGTACCGAACCACAATGCCCCAGCAACAACAAGGCTGTAACCGATCTTCTTTACCATCTTTTCTCCCTCCCGCACAAACAATGTAAACCAGGCTGCCGAAACCGCTCTCAGTGTCACGCCGAACTTTCAGGAATTATTGTACTCTTTACACCCGATGATTGCAACCATTGATCCAGATAATGATCCTGTCGGATTATGTGAACCCCCTGCATCCGTTTTAATTGGGAAAGGATAGATTCCAAATTTCCCAGATTTTCCCGGACTTGTGCTTCGGTAAATGGGATTCCCTGACAATTTGTATACAGATGCCACGGGTGGATCGAAAAGATAAAGAGCCCGCCTTTGGCTACATCTCGTGCCTGCAAAACTGCATCAAGATAATCGCCGGAGCCCCTTCTTCCTTCAAAAATAGCCCACAGGTACGAAGACAGCTTCTTGCCCTTTGTATCATAACAGGCAGGCAACGCCAGTTCCCAAAGATTCGAATCAAACGTTTCCAGGGGAAACGGACTCCCCGTCCATTCAGCGCCCAGTGTTATCGTTTCAGATGAATCGTACTGAAAGCCCTGCCGTTCTATGACCTTCACCACAGTCTGATTGATCCTGGTATACGGCGCCCGGAATCCCTTGATATCTCTTCCAAAAATCCTTTCCAGGATATTGCGTGCCTTTGTTATCGCCTCCTCTAAGGTCTCCTCTTCCATAGGCATGCCGGATACCGTTCCTAAAAAATCCTCGTGTTCTAAAGAATGACAGGACACTTCATGCCTTTCAGACAACTTTGGCAAATTCATTCCGTCTGCAACGAGTATCTGTGCGGTTCTTGCCTCATAGAACAGGGTAGCGTCTATATCATAGATGTCAAAAAGTTCCAGGATCTTTTGCAATCCTCTTTTACATGCCTCGATGGTTACCGTGCCATGCTCCGTAGGAGAAGAAAGGGCGTCATGCCGTCCTTCAACGGCACTATTGGCATCGGGGTCGATATCCAGAGAGATTGTCACATAGAGGGGTTCATCAATCTTTGTCATTTTCATTGAAGATGGAACCACAGATTTCGCAGATTACACAGATTTTAGATTAGTAAATTCCCCAAAGTTATTCAAATATTTATCAGTGAAATCTGTGTAACCTGTGGTTTGCTTTGCATTATTTTACTTTATTTCGGCTTCAGGAGCGGGAAGAGGATGACCTCCCGAATAGAGACATTGTTGGTAAGAATCATGATAAGCCTGTCAATGCCGATCCCAAGCCCGCCCGCCGGCGGCATACCGTATTTCAGGGCGGTAAGGAAATCCTCGTCTATCTTCCCGGTAATATCGGCCTCGGTGCCTAACTGTTCACGGAACCGCTTGTCCTGCTCCGGGGCGTCGTTCAGCTCTGAATAAGAATTTGCAACTTCCATCGACGCCATGTACAGCTCAAACCGCTGGGCAAAACGAGGATCATGCTCACACGCCTTTGTTAAAGGACATATTGAGGTGGGGTAGTCTAACACAAAGGTGGGATTGTTCAACGCCGGTTCTACGGTATGCTCAAAGATATTGTTGGCCATATTATCCCTGTCTACACCCTGGGTCTCCAGTCCCAATTCCTTTGACTTTCTCATCAATCCAGCCTCATCCTCAAAATTTACCCCGCTGCATTCCTTCAGCAATTCACAGAAAGTTGCCCGGCGCCAGGGCGGCGTCATGTCAATCTTCCGTTCACCAAAAGGTATCTCGTATCCACCGTACAGTTCCTTCACCAGCGATGTCGCCAGGCTCTCGGTAAGCTCCATCATGCCGTTGTAGTCGCTGTAAGCCTGATATAACTCCATCATGGTAAATTCCGGGTTGTGTTTTGTGGAGATGCCTTCATTCCTGAAATTGCGGTTAATCTCATAGACACGTTCCATCCCGCCCACAAGCAGCCGTTTCAGATAAAGCTCGGGGGCGATCCTCAGATAGAGATCGATATCGAGGGCATTGTGATGCGTGATGAAAGGCCGTGCAACGGCGCCGCCGGGGATCGACTGCATCATAGGCGTTTCCACCTCTACAAATCCACGGTCGTCCAGGAATTTCCGTATATGTTTCATGATCTTTATCCGTTTTAGGAAGGTGTTCATGACCTCGGTATTGGTAAATAGATCGACGTACCGCTGCCGGTGCCGTAACTCCACGTCTTTGAGTCCGTGCCATTTCTCCGGCGGTGTTAGCAGGGATTTTGTGAGGACGGTAAAGTCATCCGCATAAATAGTGATTTCGCCGGTTCTGGTCTTAAAGAGTGCGCCTTCCACGCCGACAATATCGCCCAGATCTAGTAATTTAAACAGCTCAAATTTTTCCGGCCCAACTTTGTCAAGTTTTATATAGACCTGTATCTTCCCCGTCCAGTCTCGTATGTCTAAAAACGCCGTTTTCCCATGAGGTCGCATGGTTGAGATGCGCCCGGCAGCCCTGATCTTTATATCGTCCCGGTCTGCGATAAAGCTATCCAAAATTGACTGTATAGATTGTGTATTGTCGTATCGTTTTCCATAGGGTTCTACCCCTTTTTCGCGCAGCTTTTGGAGTTTATCAAGACGTTCCTGTTCGAAATGTTCCATATGTTTTATATCCCGGAAAGACCTAAATAGAGAGAGATTTAAAATAAATGCCAAAAAAGTGTACTCATTTTATCAGTAATACTGGGACAGTCAAGGGAAATGGCATTACTGAAGGTGTCCGTTTAGGGAGATATTGTCTATTACTTTTAAAAGTGTGTCATGGCACACTTATGTGACGTCACACAAGTGTGCCATGACACACTTTTTTATCTTTTTTCGTCGATTCGTGGATCTTTATGTCTGGGATTGTTTTATTTATAAATTATTTGAAAGAAGAGTAGTATGAAATAATTAGCTAAAATATCTGTTTTTGCGGTGAAGTGGATACTATTTTGCTAATAACCTTTTTAGGAAACATTACGATAAGGGTAAACCCTGAGTGATCAGGGGGCGCAAAGTAGTGGATCTTTAAGCCTACACGGAAGTGGTTTAGAAAATACGGCTTCCAGGAATAAAGACAGCCTTACTGCCGAAGATGTTTTGAGAAAATATCTTTGCAGTAAGGTTTTTTTGTTTACTTATTTGTAAAACCACTATTTTGATTATTAAGAAAGTTCAGAAATAAATCGTTATGGCTGACCAACCTGAAGAAAAATCTTCGTATACAGTTCCTGTTCTCCTGCTAATTGTTGCCATCATTGCAGGCGGAATCGTCAAGTTCTATGCTCCTTTACTTACCTTTCGTCCATCGCCTGGCGAGAAAAAGGCTGCGTCTACATTGGGTGAAGAGAACGTGTTGGCGCGTATGTGGCAAGACCCCTTTCAGGCGGTTGAAAATTACCTGAGGTATACAAAAAACCAGGGTAAAGGCCCCAAAGATTTTACACCAGAGTTAGATCTTGAGATTAAAAATATATTAATCTTACCAGTTATGACAACTGCAGAACTTTACACAGAAAATCTTGAAGTCCGATTGCGAAGCCGATATGCCGTTCTTTCCGCACTTCATGTTGCTGGCTACAGGCCTAAGGATGCTGAGCACATCGGGTATTTTGAAAGAGAGATCTGTGGTCTGATTCGTACCATACCTTATGAATGGTTTCTGCCGGATCTATTTCCAACAAATCCATATCTGTGGTCACCGCAGATGAAAAAGGAATATGATGCAATACTTGTGCTCTGGTTGGGCGAAGAGTATTTTTCAGATAAGTGGATCGAAGAATTAAGGAGTTTATTTCGGCATGTTCAGGATTGCATTGACGAATTTAAATCTCCACGACAGGAAAGTCAGCGCAGACAAACTATTGAAGTTCTTGGCCCCACCAATTCTACCGTCCTTGAAGAAATTATTTCAAAGGCAATTCCAGACGACAGTTCTGTAAAGGAATTTCTCAGAAAGATGTGCAAATATTTTAAATCAAAAGAAGTTTTAGATGATATTGAAAAGAATGTCTCTAAGAAAAAACAAATAACCCAGTCACAAAAGGAATTCGAAGATGCAAAATCCGCCTATGAAATGGCTAAAAATAATTTAAAAAACGAACGACAAAGACCAGTACCTGATCATGTGGAATTTAAGATATACTCACCCTGGGCGACGGCGGATCCGCTTTTGATGATGGCAAAAAAACCGATATCCATTCCTGTGCTAATCAAAATGTATTATGAGGTGCAGCCTTTTCTAAAGGATACAGACCTTTTTGATGCTATTCTGAGAGAAACGAAGGTTTCTTTACAACGATCAATTCATCCTGATCAACAGTTGACCCGTGAATTAGTAGAAGAACTGGGGCGGCGTGACAGAAATATCGGAAGTAAAACCTCTGGAGATATCGTTCTCATCAGCGATTGGGATACATTTTACGGACGGACATTACCGGTATCTTTCATTATATCTTTCTTGGAGAAATATGGTGGAAAACACAACCAAACGTCCAACACAGGGAACAATATTGCATTGCTTGAAAAGATACACATCTTCAGTTACATGCGTGGCATTGACGGTATGATATCTAATGCAGCCGATGATTCCAATTCACCTCCCAGGACGTCAACTGATAGTGCACAAAAAATGAAGAAAAATTCTGATGCTAGCTATTTCACTCCGGCATTTGAACAACCCTTGGGTCAGGATCAATTTGATTACATACGCCGCCTGACCGAGAGGATACAACAAGAATATTCCAAATACAATGTATGTGCAATTGGTGTTCTTGGTAACGACATATATGACAAATTACTTATCTTAAGGGCACTGCATGATCAATTCCCCAATGCTATCTTTTTTACCACTGACCTGGATGCCCGACTTTATCATCATACCGAACTTCCCTGGACGAGGAACCTTGTTGTGGCATCCAGTTATGGACTTCAATTGCATCCTCAATATCAATGGGCAACACCGCCATTCCGTTCTACCTACCAAACCTCTTTGTTCTTTGCTGCACTCCAAGCTTTAGGAATCATAGCCGAAGACGAATTTGATTTCAATGGAAACAGGAACCAACCCCGTATTTTTGAAATCGGACATCGAGGGGCATACGATTTGACTCCTGTTGCAAAAGGTAAATCAAACTCCTCCGGAACAAAGCTGTTGCATCCTAATCGCAATGACTGTTGGAAAGGCAAGCCACTTAAAGATTGGTTGTTTTATCTTTTTTTCATGTTATTTCTTCCGACGAGCGTATTCAGCGGTTTGGTTTATTACAATCTACAAAAAGTTAAAAAGGCTGGAATAGATGACCCTTGGAAGAAGTATTGGATGGGTTTTTTAATTTCTTGCATAACGTCTTTTATAGCCTTAACCGTTTATGCATTCAAGTCGTCGTTGAGTGGGGAGGGTGAACCGATAACGTTTTTTGATGGTATTAGTATCTGGCCAACTGAACTGCTTCGCCTGTTCGGTGGATTTCTTGCGCTCTATTTTCTGCTTTTTTCTATACAGGGTATCGTGTGTAACAATAAGGAAATAACCCAGTCTTTACAAAAACCCGAAAATGGCACAGATATGTCAAAGAGAAAAGGCGATACAATCTCTAACATTCTTGAGGTCTGGAACAGATTTCAAGCAAGTGAAATATCCAAAAAGAAATGGATATTCAGCATAGGTGGGGCGGCAATGTATTTAGGGATGGGCTATGTATTCATTCTTACATGCGGTAAACCATCTATTCCTTATCGTGGCGGAATTAGTTTTATTGTGGATAAATGTATCCTCATTTCAAGCCTTTTATTTATGTTAGTTCTCATCATGTTTGTGATTTATACCACCGGGCTCTGCATAAAGTTTATCAACCGGATAATCGACCTAAATGAAAAAGTAAATTGGTCAAAGGTTATGAATATCCACTGCTCCTTAGAAAATGATATGTGTAAAAAAAATAATAAAAAGTGCAAATATCTCTACGATACATGCCTGCATAAATATGATAATCAGATGATGCATGATACATGGGGATACTGGTTCAAAATGAATATCATTTGGAAAAGAACGAAGGTGGTTGGAGAAATGATAAAGTATCCATTTTTGATTTTGTTTTTACTCCTTGTGTCCCGTCACAAATATTTTGACAATTGGACATGGACCGTACCTTTAGCAATTGTTATTGGATTAACGACACTGATTGCATTGACTTGTACGATCATCCTCTTTCATGTAACAAAAAAAGCCCGCCAGCAAACAATAACTCAGTTGCGTGAAGAACAACTGAAATTGCTCAATACCCAATTGCCCGAAGAAGTCGATGCATTTGATGTTAAGAAATCAAAACTTATAGAACAACGGTCAAGGTCTATCGAGCATGTTATGAATGAAATTCAGAAACTAAAAAACGGGGCATTTTCTCCGCCCATTTCTTTCCAGAATCCAATCCTAATGGCCATTTTAACGCCATTAGGAGGTATGGGATCAATTTCTCTGTTCCAGCAAATAGCACGGTTTTTAAAGGAGTAAAGGGATATCTTAAAGGAACTTCTTTCCTTTGTAAATATTCCGCCAAATATTCTTTGACAACCTTCTGAGACAATGGTAATATGCGCACCTATCATGGAGATGGAAGATCGTTCTCAATTGCTCACCGAACAGCGCAATCAGCGTACTTTCAATATCGATTGCAAAACCACCCTGGAGATTATTGATAGTATCAATGCCGAGGATGCCAATGTCTTTACCGCCGTCCACAAGGAACGGGAACATATTGCAAAGGCGGTTGACGTAATTGTTTCGGCTTTTCGGGATGGTGGCCGGCTTCTGTATGTGGGTGCTGGTACCAGCGGAAGACTGGGTATTCTGGATGCATCGGAATGCCCTCCTACCTATGGCACCGACCCCGGCCTTATTATGGGAATCATTGCCGGTGGTGAAAAGGCCGTCTTTCAATCGGTAGAGGGGGCTGAAGATTTCCCGGAAAATGGCGCAAAGGACATCCAGCTAAGAGAGGTGAGCCATAAGGACGTCGTTGTGGGCATCACGACGGGCGGAACAACTCCCTATGTGATGGGGGCGCTTTTTGAAGCAAAAAAGCGCAACGCAAAAACTATCTTCCTCTGCTGCAACAAAGAAACCACCCCCCATTTTGACGTCGACGTCGTCATCAGGCCAATTACAGGCCCTGAAGTCATAACCGGATCTACCCGGATGAAGGCTGGCACCGCTACAAAACTTATCCTAAACATGCTGACCACGGCTTCTATGATTAAGATTGGCAAGGTCTATGAGAACCTTATGGTCGATCTCAGGGCTACCAACGCAAAGCTTACGGACCGTGCAGAGCGCATCATTATGACGGTTACCGGTATCAGCCGTGAAGCTGCGAAGAAACTGCTGGAAGCTGCTTTTGGGAATGCAAAGGTTGCTATCGTTATGCAGAAACTGGGTGTCGATTACCCGGAGGCAAGGAAAAGGCTCGATGCGCAGGGTGGTTTTGTCAGAAAGGTTTTGGAATAATCAGGCGCCGCGGCATCTTGCAAAGACGCGGAAAAAAACAGCGTTTCATGCCCTTTTAAGCGGGCTGGGAGAGTAAATTCTTTTTCTGACTATACACCGAAACTCTGTTGCGCCCTGTTTTTTTGGATTCAAGGAGGGCTGCGTCCGCAAAGGCAATAAGGTCTTTTTTTGTAAGACCATCGAGTGCCGGCATTATGCCCGCAACCCCAAAACTGGCTGTAACATGATGTTTGTTGTTATGAACTATAAAGGTATGGTTGGCAATCGATTCCCGTAACCGTTCAGCAACAATTCTGGCATCACGCTCAGCCATGCCAGCAAGGATAATGGCGAATTCTTCACCCCCATACCGAAAGATCATGTCGTGATCCAGAAAAGATTTTCTCATTAAGGCACAGAATTCTTTTAAAATAGCGTCGCCCACCAAATGGCCGTAATTGTCATTAATACTTTTGAAATAATCGACATCGATCATAATTAAACTAAGCGATGAATTTTTACGAACTGCCAGGCTGATTTGATTTTCGAGCATTTTTTGAAAGCAACCCTGATTATATACTTCTGTTAAGCTGTCCAATTGTACAAGATTTTCAAGGTGTTTGTTTTTTTCTTCAAGTTCTTTGGTAAGCCTCTGCAATTGGATTTTCGTGTCGTTCAGTTCCCGGTTCATTTGATCGTACGTTAAGTTTATGCTGCTGAGAGACGCGTTGGCTTCTTGCAGTATCTCCTCAATTGGCTTGTGGTTCTTGACATGAAGGCCAAACAATCCGGCGGTCTCGTTGATTTCTGTGACGACATTATCCATTATCCTGCTAACAACGGTATCATTGAAACCGAACGTTGCCTTTGACACATCCAGAAACATTTGGTGATATTTCTGAGGGTTCGTTGAATAAAGGATATTCGCAACAATTCCTGATAAATGGACAACGTTGACCGCAAGCCTGAGCTTGCTGTCGTCGTCCTTATAGTTTTGCGGTGAATGGTGATAGAGAATAGGGATGAGTAACTCCTGAGGGAATCCCCACTTTTTAGCAATCTCATAGCCAATATATGCATGATCTGCTCCAATAATTTGTTCTTCCGCTCCAGCAGGATCGTTTTCGCTACCCGATGTTTCCTGCAATACTTGTGCATACTGCTTGGGGAAGCATCCAGCCATAATCAGTTCTCCTATGTTTTGTAAGAGTCCGGAGATGAATATCTCTTCTCCGTCAGATTTGCTAACCTCAGCCATGACAAGTTTTGCTGCGACTGCGTTCGCAAGGGATTTTTCCCAAAACATCTCATAGTTGAAAGTATTTCCCGCGTTCTTTGCCTTGATTGATAAAAATGAAAAGGAAAGCACTAAGCTCCTGATTGCGTTCAATCCGATTCTTGAAGCAGCCTGATGCACATTGCTTATTTTTACCGGGAAATTGTAGAGGGCTGAATTGGCTATTTTCAATACCTTTGCAGACAGAGAGGCATCTTTCGATACCAGGTTTGCAATTTCCTTCATTCCTATTTCTTCCTGAGACGAGATGGAGATGAGTTTGCATGCAACGGCTGGCAGGGTAGGCAGGGACTCTGATTTTAAAACGATTTTTATGACATCTTCTCTTTTCATCGCTCTACGTTACCAAACAGAAAACAGGGACATTTTCGTGTACGATCTTTCCTTAATCAATGTCAGGTCTATTTTTTGTCTCTCTGCTAAGCGTTTCTGTCTATTCTGACTTCAGTCGCAATTCCTGTTTCAAAGAATTGAGAGATTCAATAATCATGATGCTGCTAATCAGGATTATGGTTATTAAGAAGAACAGAAATGCATCAATTTCGTGAAAGGACCTTTTTGTCCTTTTCCGTCCTGCACCGCGGAGAAACACCAGGATATCTATTATGCGTAAAACAATTTTCATGTTGTAATCTCCCATTTATTGCTGTTGGTATCCAAGGTCTGAAAGGAAAGTATATCTTCAAATTGAGCGGCTTGCATTGACTGAATTATAGAAAAAGGGTTGTATATTTATCGGCAGTTTCTGGCAGAAAATTATACTCAAACAAGGGATCCTTTATTATCCACGTCCAGGGAAAGAGGTTGCGTGCTGATTTGAAATAAACCACCCGAAAGAAATAGCGTCAATGAGGCGCTAAATCGAATTGTCGGTGGTCTGACCGGTATCCCTGTCTTTGTGATTCTATTCCTGAATGAGAGGCTTAATGGTTTTTGAAATGAGGTATCTGTTATTGGAAATCCATCGGTATGCTGCATAGAGGCAGGCTTTACTTACCGGCAATTGAAATAATATCTGTAACCACCGGTATCCTCTTAGCCGGATGAGTATCTCCGGCAATGCCGTATCGCCGGCAAGAATCTGTTTTTGCGGAAGCACTAATTGAAAGGACTGTACACAGACATCATCATTCAATTCAGGAAATCTGCGTCTGCGTTCTTCTGATCGGCAGGGAATAAATTCAAAGACGTTCCTTTGGATGGCGTGCAACTCAATCCATCGCCTGCATCCACGGCATAAGCTGCACTTGTCGTCATAAATAATCACCACCGGTTCGGGTTTACGCATGTCGATAACACGAAAAAGTCTTCATCTCTGTTTAATCTTAACAAGAGAGTCGCGTTGTATAAAGAATGGCAGCAGATAAGACCCGCTAACGAACTTCTATCTCACAAAGTTCAATGCCTGATAAATTGGAAATGTCTTTTACCGGTTGACTGCCGTCATACCTGCTTTCCAGAACGGCATTGCCATTATGGTAAACGGAAACGGGCACGTTATTGATATTCCTTTGGAGGATGAATTTATAGTGAAACCGGGTACGGTCTCCGGAATTTCTGGTTAAGACTGATACGACCCTGTTTAAACCCGGCAACAGTTTGTCTCCTGCCTCACAGAAGCCGGTCTGTTTTAACTTGTCGGACTTTTGCGTATCGATAAAAATCAGCGCGACTTCGTCACCCTGTGTCAGTTCTGCAAGATAAAATCCCAGTGACGTACAGCCATCAGGAATGACGACTCGTGTCGGCGTCTTATGAATGATCTTTTTTGTTTCATCCCACGCCTTCGGGTCTTTTAAAAAATAGTCAACAATATTGCCCTGCGCAAGACTTACGGTATGCAGAGAAAAAGAGAAAAATATCGTGAGTAAATAAAGATGTTTCATCGTGTGTTCCTTGGTGTATGAGTACAAAAATAGTACGTTTTCACATTGTTTGTTACGCCTTTACATAAATATTGCTTGCCCTAATATATTCTTCCACACAGCGAGGAACCAAATATCGTATGCTGCGCCCGTTTTGCAGTCTCTCCCTGATTTCCGTTGATGATATGCCAATGTGCGGTATCGTAACCTTTAGTTGCTCAATCTCCGCTTTTTTCTCGGGGGAGAATATTTCCGTGCAGCGCAGATTCGACGTTTGAGAAGGGAATGAGGGATTACTCCCATTTGGCATCATCGGGAAACGGTTAACGACTACAAAATGACACATCCTGGAAAGCAGGTCAATGTCTTTCCAGGTGCTTATCTCGATGATCATGTCCGTACCCATGATCAGAAACAAATTATGGTGTTTTCCGTACCCATCTTTTAAGGCGCAAATGGTATCGATGGTATATGATTTTCCAGCCCGTTTGATTTCCAAATCAGATACTTCAAAATGTTCATTATCTTTTATAGCATATTTCACCATCTGATACCGGTGAAAAGAATCGAGCAAGTTTCTTTCTTCCTTATGGGGGGATATTCCTGTTGGAACAAAGATAACCTTCGATAATCGTCGCTGCTGATACACCTCCTCTGCAACAATAAGATGCCCAATATGTATTGGGTTAAACGATCCGCCAAAGACACCAATATCCATGTTATTCCTAAATGAGATTCTTTGCTTCGCTCAGAATGACAAATGGTGTCATTCTGATGGAGTGAAACGGACGAAGAATCTCAAGCCATGAAATTACGGTACGACAAGTTATCCAGCCATCCCAGGACAAAACAAAGAGTACCCTGACCCTGTAAATCTGCATTATATAAGCGAATGTGAATAAGTCAACGAAAATGGGCTGTTTTTCATTGACTCACGGGAAAGCGTGTGCTAGCATTTGCAGCGTTAAACGGATGTCTTACGCACTCTCAACAAAGGAAAGATTTCAGATGAAAATTGCATACTTTGACTGTTTTTCTGGTATTAGCGGAGATATGACCCTTGGGGCGTTTGTTGACGCCGGGCTTGATATTAACGTCTTGCAAGAGCAACTTGCAAGACTCCACATCCACGGTTACGCATTATCGGCAGAAAAGGTGAAACGCGCCGGAATCAGCGGCACCAAGGTTCATGTGACGATCTCTTCGCCGCACACCTCAGCCAGCGCTCCGCATCACGACCATCGCCACCATGCACACTTAAGACTTTCTGACATCCGGGCAATCATAGAAAAAAGCACCCTCCATCATACGGTAAAAGACGACAGCCTCAAAATTTTTCAAAGACTTGCCATGGTTGAAGCAAAAGTCCATAATAGTACGGTGGAAGAAGTCCATTTTCATGAAGTTGGCGCAATTGACTCAATCATTGATATTGTCGGTTCCGTGATTGCCATCAGGCATTTGGGAATCGAAAAGATCTATTTTTCTCCTGTACCTACGGGATATGGATACACGACATGCGAGCATGGCTCATTCCCCGTCCCTCCTCCGGCAACAGCAGAACTGCTGAAGAACCAGTTATTAAAGTCTGTCACTATTGAAAAGGAATTAACCACCCCGACGGGCGCTGCCATCATAACGACCCTTGGCGAAGGTTTGCGCACCAATCCGGAAATGAAAGTCATGCAGATTGGCTACGGAGCGGGGAGTAATGATAATCCAAACATCCCGAATTTATTGCGCGTCTTTATTGGTGAAACAATGTGCCAGGAATCCGACGAAATGTGGATCGTCGAAACCAATATTGACAATATGACGGGTGAGATATTGGGCTACGTTATGGATAAATTGTTTGATGCAGGTGCGGCAGACGCCTATTTTACCCCAATCCAGATGAAAAAAGGGCGACCGGGAACTATCGTCAGCGCCATCGTTTCTGAACTGCATCTCCCGTCCGTTGAGTCCGTTTTATTCAACGAAACAACGACATTTGGCGTCAGGAAATACAAGGTACTTCGGAAAATCCTTGCGCGGGAAATGACGGAGTTTGACAGCTCCCTTGGGAAAATCAAGGTAAAGATCGGAAGGTCTAACGACGATCTGAAAACGGTTTCCCCTGAATATGAAGATTGCAAACGGATAGCAAGCGAAAAGGGAATCCCTCTCAGGCAAGTATACAGCATCATTTCAAAAGAATTAGGTCGTCTATAGCATGATATGAAGACGGATATTTTTGTGCCAATACTACAATTTCTCCCCGCAGAATTTACAGAAGTGGGCGTCGGTGTCATGTCCTTCTTTGCCGCAGGAAGGGCAACTATGGACAGATTTGGCGTGTGGTATCTTGGTAAATTTTACTAATTCGGCAGTCACAATCCCTGTTGGGACTGCGATGATTCCATAACCTAAAAGCATAATGACGGAAGCAAATAATCTGCCTGCGGGTGTTTTAGGCGCAATATCGCCATAACCTACGGTAGTGAGGGTTACAATAGCCCAGTAGATACTATGGGGAATACTGTCAAAGCCATGTTTTCCGCCTTCAATGAGATGCATCAGGGACCCAATGATAACGACAAGCACGAGGAGAAAGAGAATAAATACCCCGATTTTAATGGAACTGATATAAAGGGCCTTTGTTAACTGGTGAGAGGCCTCGACAAAATTCCACATTTTTAAGATTCTGAAGATCCGCAATATGCGGAACGTTCGGATGACGACGAGGTACTTTGTCCCGGTAAAAAAGAAACTGAGATACAAGGGAAGGATAGAAAGGAGATCGACCAAACCCATAAAGCTGAAAAGATATTTCAGGGGTTTTTTTACACACGTGATTCTGAGCGCAAACTCAATGCTGAAAAGGATCGTTATGACCCATTCGGCATATAATAATGCTTTCCCATAACGAATGCTGACACTCTCGATACTATCGAGTGATACAATGAGAACGCTGATTACGATACAAGAGATGAGGGTAACATTAAACAACTTACCCCCTATGGTGCCAGATTCGTAGATAACCCTGAAAAGTTTTCCCCTGAAAGTTTTTTCAGAAAGGTGCGGTTCAATCTTTTTCATTGCAGATGAAAAATAGATTTAAAGGGAGATGTCTCCAAAAGTTTCACAATTATCATGAAAAAGAAGCGTCCTCATCCTCGTACATCATGAAAGTGCTACAAAATATTTCCCCATACTGTAAAATATAACCTGGTTTTTCGCAATTCAATTCTTCGCCGGAGCTCTTACTCGATATTTCAAAAAGAGTAGCCGTGAAATTTAACAATGATTGTTAGTTAATATTGTTTGAATTTCAGCCAGATATTTTATATATATTAGTGGAGAGAGGACTGAAAAGAAGCTTCTTCTCATTTCATTACGGGGTGAAAATGGTGCAGACAACATTTGTGGAAAAGATTTTTTAGGATAAAACAATTCGATAAGGAGAAAACATGGGAAAGATCAATGAGAAAGTCTATAAGGTGCTCTGTGAAGTCTACGCAGCGGAAATTGGCGCTGTAGGTATTTACATGGACCAGCATACGAAGTGTGCGGATATGGGGTATCAGAAACTTGCCGATATGTTAAAAAACGATGCAATCGATGAGATGAAACATGCGGAAGCGCTTGCGGAACGCATCTTAATGCTTGGATCGACGGTAAAATATCAGAAGCATATAGTGCCGGAAGAGAAACAAAATGACATTGTCACCATGTTAAAACTGAACATCAACATAGAGATCGAAGCAATTGAACGCCTCAATAGCGGCATTACCATATGTTTTCATGAAAAAGATCATGGGAGCAGAATGCTGTTGGAGGAGATTCTTAAGTCAGAAGAGAAACATTTGAGTGAATTGCAAACGAAGGTGAACAATACTGAAAAATTCGGCAATCAGTATGTTGTAACTCACTTAATGTAAGTTGAAGAGGGTCAGGCTTGGCTCTGGCGTAAAGGGAAAGTCTCCGTGGCGCCTTGTCCTTGCAGAATTATCCGTGTGGTATTTTCCAGAGATGATTTTGGCTAAAAATATGTGTGAAATTATCTCTGTCAGGGTGGACTCCGGATTTTCATGCTTCGTCTGTCTGTTGGGAGATGGGGGGCCGTCTTTTCTGATTTCCCCGCAGGGCTTGAGCTTGTCGGGAGTAAGACGCTTAATTCAGTCCTGAAAGATGCGCTTCACTTTGTAATCATCCGCTGGTACCATCGTTTGATAAGCAAGGACGAGGAATCTTCTCTTCCTTGGCAAAACATCGGCTTTGGTAAATACATACTATTGACAATAAGGAGTGTATTTGTGATAATAAAAGCGTAAATTATTATAAAACGTAGTTTTAAGGCTTCCCTGATGTGGTGTTATGTTAAAAAGTCGCTACGATTTATCGTAGCGGCTTTTTTATTTTGGCAATCGCGCAGTGCCGGTTGCATAATACTCTGTGGTATATTTGAGGAGTTATATGACGCAATTAGTAAGAGATGATGTGCGGAATGTGGCAATTATTGCCCATGTTGATCATGGCAAGACCACCCTGGTCGACCAGTTGCTCAAGCAAAGTGGCACATTCCGGTCGAATCAGCAGATTCAAAACGTAGAAAGGATTATGGATTCCAACGACCTGGAGCGTGAGCGTGGCATTACGATCCTGGCGAAAAATACCGCTATTAACTACAAAGGCGTAAAAATCAATATCATTGATACCCCGGGACATGCTGATTTTGGCGGTGAGGTCGAGCGCGTCCTCAAGATGGCCGATGGAGTGTTGTTGCTCGTTGATGCGGCTGAGGGGACAATGCCGCAGACGCGGTTTGTGCTCCGCAAGGCACTGAGTTACAATCTCAGACCCCTCGTGGTGATTAACAAGATTGACCGGCCCGATGCCCGCTGTGAAGAGGTGTTGAATGAGGTCTTTGATCTCTTCGTTGAACTCAATGCAACAGATGAGCAGTTGGACTTTACCGTGATTTATGCGAGCGGCAGGGAGGGGTATGCAAAACTGACCCTGGAGGAGAAAAACGAAGATATTGTCCCGCTGCTCGATACCATCCTGCATTATATTCCAAAACCGAGCGGTGATCCGAATGCCCCTCTGCAACTGCAGGTGACGTCACTGGATTATAATGACTACGTGGGCAGGATCGGGATTGGCAGGGTTTTTATGGGCAGCATCCAGGCGGGGCAGCAGGTTACGCGGATTGACAAGGATAACCGGCAGACCGTGCATCGGGTAACAGAACTTTTTACTTTTACCGGACTGGGACGGCAGACGGCAAAATCGGCTCAGGCCGGCGACATTGTTGCCCTCACCGGAATTGAGAATATTGACATCAGCGATACGATTGCGTCAATTGAAAATCCCCAGGCCATGCCAAAAATCAGCATCGATGAACCCACGCTTTCTATGATATTTTCCGTAAATAATTCTCCCTTCTGCGGCCAGGACGGAAAATACGTTACGAGCCGGAATCTGAGGGAAAGGCTGTACCGCGAACTCCGGTCAAATGTGGCCCTCAAGGTAGACGATACGGAAACACCGGATGCCTTCCGGGTATCGGGACGGGGACTGTTGCATCTTTCCGTGCTGATTGAAAACATGCGCCGCGAGGGATATGAGGTGCAGGTTTCCAAACCAAAAGTGATCTTCAAACAATTGAAAGGAGGGAAGGCAGAGCCGGTGGAATATGTGGTCATTGACGTACCCAAAGAATATGAGGGACACGTCATTTCTATGATGGGCACACGAAAGGGAGAAATGCTGAGCATGGATACGGATAAGGACATTACTCACTTTGAGTTTAAAGTGCCCTCCCGCGGTTTGATCGGTCTCAGGAACCGTCTCCTGAGCTCTACCCGCGGTGAAGCGGTGATGTATCACAATTTTTATGATTACGAACCGTACAAAGGTGATATTGCCCACCGCATTCAGGGGGTGTTGATTTCTATGGCCAACGGTGAAGCAACCGCATATGCCCTGGATGGCCTGCAGGACAGAGGGATTATGTTCATAAAACCCGGCGACCGGGTATATGAAGGAATGATTGTGGGGGAGCACTGTGAGCAGAATGACATTACGGTGAATATTATCAGGGCAAAAAAGGCCACAAATATCAGGTGTGCCACGGCAGAAAAGGGGATCAAGCTGCCGCCTCCGAGGGAGTTTTCGCTGGAAATGGCCCTTGAGTATATTGAGGATGATGAATTGGTTGAAATTACCCCAAAGACCTTCCGCCTAAGAAAGAAACTGCTTACCGAGAATGACCGAAGGATTACCCGACGGCAGCAGGCCGTGGAATCAGTTGAGACATCTGTAGAGAACGCCTGACGCAGCTCACCGCAGCCAACTTCCCTCTGAAAAGAAGGGATTGAGGGGGTGTGTTTAAAACTCACAAAGAAGAAGTTTTTATGATGTAATAGTATAAGCGCGGCAATTTGCTGCAAAAGCTTCTCTGTAAGATGACAAGAGAGAACAACAAAAAAGCAGGCTGAAAAGCCTGCTTTTTTGTTTGCATCGATAGCAGCTGGGGGGATTGTTTATTTGTTAACTGCGTTTTTAAAGTCCTGTCCGGCAGTAAATTTTATCGCCTTGCTGGCTTTGATATTAATTACCGCACCTGTTTGCGGATTGCGTCCTTTCCGTGCCTTTCTGGCTCTTACCGAAAAGGTGCCAAAGCCAATCAGGCGCACTTCCTTGCTCTTCTTAACGCCATTCTTGATGCCGTTCAGCACGGCATTCACCGCGGCTTCGCCGCAAGCCTTCGACACTTCACACTCTTTTGCCACAATGTCAATCAACTCCTGTTTATTCATCCAACAACCTCCTTTCAAAAAATGTTTATATAAAAGGTGTTAAATTCGGGGTTAGAATACCTTAAATACGCCCCTGAATCAAGTATTTTCTGGAATTTTTTTAAAATATCCTTTGTTACAGGGTTTTCTAAAGGCCGGTTTCCCTGTCGCCCTGAAGCGCCTGAAGGCCAGTTTTGGCCGTAACCAGGCAATACAAGATGAGACTTGATGTAAAAAATTACCTGAAAGGCGTATGTTTCTTGGTGAAGACAGATATTCATCCATTGAGGGATGATATCATAACGCAACAAGCCGCAGAGAAAACAGGTAGTAAATAGGTGCAAAGCAGTCCTCTGCCGTGGGCTGGAACATTACAAAAATCTTGTATTATTTTCATTTTTTGTTCTAATATACGGGCACGACAAAAGGTCTTTTCCGGTAATCCCAGACATCACGTTTTTTTCCCTATTTCGTTGAGGCCGATTTCCGGCATCTCATAGCATCAGCAAAAGGATGAGAGGGTATTAAATGAAGGCAAAGCAGTGTCTTCGAATTGTGCTTGCGTCGCCGGGAGATGTAAAAGAAGAACGGAAGGTGATGGAGTCTGTCATTGACGAGTTAAACCGCGGTGTCGCCGCCGATCGCAATTTACTCCTGGAATTAAGCCGTTGGGAGACCGATGCCTATCCTGGGTTTCACGCCGATGGCCCTCAGGGACTCATTGATCCTATCTTACGTATTGAAGACTGCGATATTCTGCTTGGTATATTTTGGAAGCGCTTTGGTACGCCCACCCGCGATGCACAATCAGGGACGGGGCACGAGATCCGCACGGCCATCAGGGGCTGGCGGCAAAACAACCGCCCTCAGATAATGATGTACTTCAAAGAAACTCCGTTCTTTCCGCAGACTACGGAAGAGCATGAGCAGTTTGGGCTTGTCATACGATTCCGGAATGAATTTCCCAAAGAAGGTTTGTACGGGACGTTTCAGGATGTGTCTCAGTTCGAGCGGCTCGCAAGGCAACATATGTCAAACTTCATCCGTCATGAGTATAAACTTACCGGAGCAGGGGCGGGCTGGAGTCTGCAGAGAAGCGAAACTCAGGACTTCATGCGCAACTACTGCAAACGGATTCAGTTGAAATTTTCATCCATGTATTTCTTCGGCAGTCAGTGCCAGCATGCAGGCAAGAGCGGAGAGACGTTCGATCACATGGCCTCTATTGACGAGGGCTTTGTGCCGCTGTATTTAAGTGACTGGCAGAGAGTTGCCACAGGTAGTGATGTCGAGCCACTGGGGATAGAAGACCTGTTTATTGATGGATTTAAGGAACCCCGGTTTCTGGTGCGTGGACTGCCGGGAGGGGGCAAGACGACATTGATGCGCTATCTTGTCCACCGATTTGCCACCCTTGGAGCAGAAGGTAAAAAGGAACTGATACCGGTTTATTTGCGATTGCGTGATTTTTGTTGCGCCAAAAATACCCTGGATGAGTTTGTAAAACAGCAGATCAATGAGGATAGTGACAGTCCTGAAATGCTCGATGTTCTCTGTGATAAAAGGCGTTTTCTGGAACAGCCGATGGCGCTGTTCCTGGATGGCCTTGATGAAATTGAAGACCCGGAGACAAATAAAAAAATTGCCGGTATCATGGATGCGTTTGCGAAGAAATATCCTCGCTGCAGGATAATCGTCACTTCCCGTCCTATTGGGCTCAAATCAGAAGACTATCCGGGATACCGTCCCCTGGATTTACTGCCGTTGGACGATCTTGTGATGAAAGAATACCTGGGCAAATGGTTTAAAGACGACACGGATAAAATCGATGTCTTGTGGAAAACCTTCGGGGACAAACCGCGCATCCGCGCCCTGGCAGCCAACCCCTTCCTGCTGAGTATGATCTGCTTTACTTTTGGAATCGATGACAAGGCAGAACTGATTGAACGCCGTAGTCAGCTTTACGCAAACTGCACCCGCTCTTTGCTGGATCGTCCCTATGATACGGATCAAAGACAGACGGGAAAGGTTCACATTACGTATGAGGAGGCACTTGGTTTATTAAAGGATATCTCCTTAAAATTTTTTTTGTGGCAGGAGGCTGATTTCGACCCCGATCATGTGAAGGTTATTGGCCGGAGCCATCCAACCGCTGCCTTACCGGGAAAAACAGATGAAGTTCTTGACCTGCTGCAGCGGGAAACCGGGCTGATTCAACGCCTGAAGGAAGGGTACACCTTTGTCCATCGATCCCTGTGGGAGTATTTCACGGCCCTGGCGTTGCTGGAAAAGAAGCAGGAATTTGTCATCAGGCATGCAGCCAATCCGGATTGGGAGGAAGTAGTCAGGCTTTATGCCGGACTGCTGGTCCAGGATGATGACGTTAAAGCGCTGATTAACGGATTGTGGACGATAAACCGGCCACTTGCGCTGCGGGTAACCACGGAAGTCAAGGCGTCGGTTGATGAAATCATTCAGCCACTGATTGAACAAGAGCAGGGCAATCAGGGCAAGCTGCTGCTGATCGATTCTTTGGAGCAATCCCTCCCCCTGGTGTCTGAAGCCGAACGTCAAAACCTTGTGCAGGAAACGCTGCGCATCATGTTGTTGGAATGCGGTGAACGCGACTGCGAGGTGATCTATCGCGCCCAGATCCTGCTGACGAACATGGAGCTTAAACCCCTTGAACCCGGAGGCATACTCTATGAACTCCTTGATCTGGAACATGCCGCAGAGCGCCAGAGGGCATTTTTAAATGATCCGGCTAATTGCTTAGAATGGATAGGGGTGCAGGGCGGTACCTTCCTCATGGGGGATGATAACCATGGAGATAATGAACGACCGGCCCATCAGGTAAAAGTTGATAGCTTTCTTATGGCGAAACATCCGGTGACAAACCGCATGCTGGCAAATTTCCCCTTAGGAAAAAAGTATCCAAATTATGGAGGAGACAGTCACCCCGCTGTGAGCAACACTTGGTTTGAAGCCTATTATTGTGCCCTCTGGCTGAATGCACGCCTTCCTACAGAGGCTGAGTGGGAGTATGCAGCCAGGGGTGGGGAAAGTGCCAGGCGCCCCCAATATTATTTTGGCGACAACCCGGAAGATTTGACTAGCCATGCCTGGTTCGGCGAGGCCGATAAACCGCATGCCCATGCCGTAGATGAAGTCAATCCCCACGCCGGCGCGGAAAACCTCAATTCCCTTGGACTGGCTAACATGCATGGTAATGTTTATGAGTGGTGCGCTGATTGGTATGATGCGGATTACTATAAATCGAGTCCTAAAGAGGAACCGAAAGGTCCTGAGAAGGGCTCCTCCCGCGTGATGCGCGGTGGCAGTTGGACCAGCGTTGCGCAGAACTGCCGGTCGGCTAACCGGAGCAGCAACGCGCCTGACAACCGCTTCAACCGCGTTGGCATCCGCCTCACCAGGTCAGTGAACCCCTGACCCTTTGCCCCTTGCACCCTTGGCGGATTTTTGGTGTAGGGTGGATAAAGCGGAGCGTATCCACCAAATGAACTAAGCGAAGGAGGAGTCAAATGATTGGTTCAATCTGCAAGATTAAACCAGCATAGGCATAATGGCTGTTGGATACGGCGATACAAAACAATCGCCTTGGGCTGGTTCAATCGTCCCCGATTGAACCGAAATATTTTGTACGATTTGCACCACGTAGGCATAAAACGTATGTGCTATTGAAAAGACCGGTTCGTCCTACAAGTTTTCTGTAGGGTGGATAAAGCGAAGCGTATCCACCAGATGAACTGGGTCGCAGACTTGCTATTTACCAGCCTTGGCCATCTTCGGCTGGTAGATGCAGTAAGGCTCCTCAGCCAGATAGTTGCCCGTATCGTAAAATGCCCGTGCCCTGCAACCCTCACAGACCTTTTTGTACTCGCAGGCGCCGCACTTGCCTTCCAATAAATCAGGATCGCGTAATTTCTGAAAGACCGGAGAATCATTCCAGATATCCACAAATTTTTGTTTCTTTACGTGACCTGCCTCGACCGGCAAGTACCCGCACGGGAAGACCTCCCCCTTGTGGGAAACGAAGCACACGCCGGTGCCTGCCAGACATCCCTTCGTCATGGCCGCCATGCCGTGGGTTTTCGGCGAAATGGTAATTCCCTCTTCCTTTGCGCGTTCCCTCATGATGCGGAAATAGTGGGGGGCACAGGTGGCCTTGGTTTGAATCTTGGCCTCTTTTGAGAGGTCGTAGAAATGATTCAGCACCTCCTCGTATTTCTGGGGATGAAGCATCTGGTCATCGGCAATCTGGACTCCGCATCCTACCGGCACCAGCATAAAGATGTGCAATGCGTCAGCGCCCAGTTTCAGGGCAAGGTTGTAAAGGTCGTCAACCTGATGCACGTTGTGTTTTGCAATCGTACAGTTGATTTGCATGCTCATGCCCAGGTTTTTTAAGCGTTTAAACCCGGCAATAGACCGTTCAAACGAGCCGGGTATTTTCCTGAATTCATCATGGGTCTTGGCATCGGCGCCATCAAAACTGATGGAAACCCTGGCAATGCCCGCGTCAACGATATTCTTTGCCGTTTGGTCATCAACGAGGGTGCCGTTTGTTGCCAGCGCAACGCTCAGCCCCTTGCTTACGGCGTACTTTGCAATCTCGAAGATGTCCGGTCTGAAGAGCGGTTCACCGCCGCTGAGCACCAGGATAGGCCTGCCTGCCTCGACAATGGCATCTACGAAGGCGAGCGCCTCTTTTGTGGTCATATCATCCTTGGCAAGGGTAGTGCTTACGTCTAAACGGCGGCAATGGACGCATTCCAGGTTGCATCCAACGGTGGTCTCCCAGAAAACCAGGCGCAGCTGGTTTTTCATGTTTTTCATGTATTCTATGGCAGATTTGCCGGAAGTATCGTCTTTGATGCGGGTGTAGGTCTCCCGTATTGTTTCAGGGTGGCTGTCCTGTTCTGGTGATACAGGGTGGCCACCATGCATGTGGGGCATAGGATGGCCATCTGGATGTTTGCCGTGTGGATGATGTGGGTGCGACATGTTTTCCTCCGATTTCTTGAATGTTAAGGAATTTTAAACGTATATTATGAGTCCCCTCTGGAAAGAGGGGATACAGGGGTGTGTAAAATTGCCGGAAACACCCCGTCAGCCTATGTAGAGCGACCAGCCTGGTCGCCCTACAATAAGGGCAAGCTTTACAAATCGCTACCAAATGCAGCCTAAAACAACATTATAAATAAATATTCATTGTTTGGTCAATTAAGAAAACAATCTTTTCCGAAAGCCATGGTGTTTGCATGGGCAGTGATCACCCTATAGTGTCATTCTTTCTGCATGATTCTTTAAGCTTGACAAGATATTCTGCCGTTGCTAACATCATCAATTATCAATTCAGAACAATATTTCTCAGTAATCTGAAGCACCTTCACATTTTCCAGGAGTAGGGTGGGCATTGCCCACCAAAAAACAGGCAACGTGAAGGAGATGTTTGGCGGGCGATGTCTACCCGGTTAACCTGATTTACAATAATCGGGATGCACCCGGTTTGAGGGGGAGGTTCGACCGTGCTGCGTTAGGGATTGGTTTGAATTACTTACGAATTTTACGAATATGAACAGGATATTTATTTACGACACGACACTCCGGGACGGCAGCCAGGGCGAAGGGATTTCATTTTCTTTACAGGACAAGCTGGCCATTACCCTGAAATTAGACGATCTTGGGGTGGACTATATAGAAGGCGGTTACCCGCTAGCGAATCCCAAGGATGAAGCCTATTTTAAGGAGGCAAAATCCCTGAAACTTCGACACGCCAAAATCGCTGCTTTTGGGAGTACACGGAGGGCAGATAAGCGTGTCGAGGATGATAAAAATATTCATGCACTGCTTATGGCGGATACGCCTGTGGTGGCCATTGTGGGAAAGAGCTGGGATTTTCAGGTAAGAAACGTATTAAAGGTCTCGCTCGAAGAAAATCTGCGGATGGTTTCTGATACCATTGCCTATCTGAAATCAAAGGGCAAAGAGGTCTTTTTTGATGCCGAACATTTTTTTGATGGCTATAAGAAGAATCGGGAATACGCATTAAAGGTATTGCAGGAGGCTCAGGTATCAGGCGCCGATGCTATGGTGCTCTGTGATACGAATGGGGGAAGTTTGCCGGCGGAAATAGCTGAAATTGTCGGCGTTGTCAGGGAAAAGACAAAGGGGATGCTCAGTGTCCACGTCCACAACGATGGTGACCTTGCCGTGGCGAATACCCTTGCAGCCGTGCATCAGGGGGTGAGGCAAGTGCAGGGCACGATCAATGGGATTGGCGAGCGGTGCGGGAACGCAGACCTCTGCTCCATTATTCCCAATCTTGTCCTGAAGATGGGATATCACTGTCTGGAAGACGGGGGGCTGAGGAAACTGACGGAGGTGTCCAGGTATGTGTATGAGACAGCCAATTTGCTTTTGCGTTCCAATCAGCCCTTTGTGGGGACGGGCGCATTTGCCCACAAGGGTGGACTGCACGTCAATGCCATTCAGAAAGATAAAGGCACCTACGAACATATTCCGCCGGAATCAGTGGGAAATGAAAGAAAGATCCTGATCTCCGAGCTTTCCGGTAGTTCTACAATCCTTGCCAAGGTAGAAAAGTTTCATTTGACACATGACAGCAAGTTCATGAAAGATATCCTAGAGGAGGTGCAGAGCCTGGAGAATGAAGGGCATCAGTTCGAATCGGCCGAGGCATCCTTTGAATTGCTGGTGAGAAAGAAGATCGGCCGTTACAAAACCTTCTTCGATCTGGAAGGGTTTCGGGTGATTGTGGAGAAGAGGGAAAACGGATTGCCGGTAACGGAGGCAACGGTTAAGATTAAGGTGAACGAGATTCAGGAACTTTCTGCAAGTGAGGGGGCGGGTCCGGTGAACGCCCTTGACTCCGCATTGCGCAAGGCGCTGGAGCGGTTCTATCCTTCATTGAAAGATATGAAGCTGGTGGACTACAAAGTGCGCGTGATCAATCCCCGTTCGGGGACTGCGGCCAAAGTCAGGGTAATTATTGAGTCGCAGGATAAGGAAAATATCTGGAATACGGTAGGGGTGTCAGAGAATGTCATTGAAGCAAGCTGGTATGCCCTTGTGGATAGTATTGAGTATAAATTGTTAAAAGAGCAGGAAGGTGAGACGAAGGGATAAGGCTTGGATAGAAAGAGATAAGCTTCATGCCATAAAAATTCCAGGTCATCAAACTACTGTGCAGACATATTAATTACAAATTATATATTGTGGACAATTTTAGCTATATCGCGCCGTAAAACAGCATTTATATGTTTCGTTATTAATATGTCTCTACACTACTTCCTTAATGTTGACGTCTATTCCATCAATTACGGGAATGGTATGCCCCATTTTGATACCTAAATCCTGCAACAAGGCAAAGCCTTGTTGCAGGATTTAGGTTATACTATTTTTGATACCATAGGCAATAAATTTTATCACAGTAATTCAAGGGGGATTTCAACTCATAAGACATTGCACGATATTGTATTTTGGTGTGGTTTAAGTTGACATGTGTTGGATATCGATATAATATTTGTGAAATCATTCAATTCTATTTTACAAGTTCTGAAGAAAGCTCAAATTATAAATGAGGTGAAGTGTGGCAACATTAACAATCGAATATCCAGATGAAATCTTGGTATCATTAAAGAAACAAAAGACGATTTTTCTCATGAATTAAAAACAGCCGCAGCCGTAAAGCTTTATGAGCTTGGCAAGCTGTCATCTGGTAAGGCGGCACGGCTTGCAGGCATGGATAGGATTTCTTTTCTGAGAACACGGGGCAAATACCAGGTATCTATTTCAACATTAGAAGAATTTAAAGAGGATATGCAAATTGACATCGACTAAACATATTGTCGTTGTAAACACATCACAAAACAGGATTATCGGTAGATGTCTTTACGATGTCTAATGCGGTATATTGTGATAATTTTTTGTTTTTCATCAACGGTGTAAATTACCCTGAAGTCACCAACGCGTAATCTGTACTTGTCATCGCCTTTTAATTTTTTAGATTGAGGATAAGGATGTGGATTATTTTTTAAAGATAAGATGGCCTCGTCGATTTTTAAAAAGAAGGGGTTGGAAATATTATCAAGTTCTTTCCTTGCCGATTTTTTGATAATTAACTTATACACTATAATTACGACTTTCTTTTATTACTGTAGTTTTCGTAATCTTCGTTAGGCTCATTTTTTCTGTCTTCAATAGATTTTATATCTGATAAATCCTCGAGCAATTCCTCTAATCGGTTGAGTTCTTCAATCTCAATAATTGCCGCTACTTTTTGCCCATTATCATCTATTATATATTGCTTAACCTTGATTGATTTATTTTCTTGCTTCATGGTTGTAGCCATATTTTCCTCCTTTAGAATTAACGCGTAGACCATTACCAAAGTAAAGTTTATTAAAGGGCATTCATGAATGAGTCCTTTAAAATTATACTCTTTTTGATGCTTATGGCAATAAATTTTACATTCGGGATTTCCACTAAACACGATGATTTTTGTGTACCCCTTTTTGTTCAGTGGTGAAAAAGGTAATAAAAATGAATACTCACTGAAA
>WBZR01001299.1_pt1 | contig 32059 bp, 24 predicted proteins | sample 5204231 | NCBI WGS metagenome assembly WBZR01 (sample SAMN12412403, study PRJNA552823) | activated sludge metagenome | isolation source: activated sludge from anammox sidestream of wastewater treatment plant... | place: USA: Virginia | collected 2017-08 | reverse complement strand
CGGCACACGTCGTCCTGGCCCTGGAAGTTGAGGATCGGCAGGTGCACCTGGCTGCCGAGCTGCTTGTTCGGCTGCACCGTCGGCGGGCAGTCCGTCACCGCGCAGAACGGCGCGATCGCGCGCGACGCGTCGTTGACGTCGTCCTCGTTGGTGTCGAAGAACAGCGTCCCTTCGATGCAGGCCTCGGAGCCGGCCGGGATGCCGCCGTTGAAGCGGCCGGTCACCGTGATGGTGACGCTGCCGCCCGAGGCGATCGCGCCGTTCCACTCGAGGCCGCGGCCGACCAGCGTGCACGTGCCGCTCGAAGCCGTGCAGCCCGTGACCGTGAGCTGGCCCGAGACCGAGCCGACGAACTCGGGGCCGGCGTTGTCGTTCTGGTTCGAGAGGCCGGTGTTCCGGAGCACCAGGTTGATGACCAGGTAGTCGCCGGCCGTCAGGCAGTCGAACTCGTGCGTCGCCGGGATGCCCTCGACCGTAGAGAGCAGCGTGTTGACGCTCAGGTTCGCGCCGCCGAAGTTGAGGTCGAAGACGCCTCCGTCGTAGCTGCCCGACGTTCCGAAGAACGGCGCGCCCGCCGGGACGTCCGGGAACGACGGCGTCGACAGGAACGTATCGCCGCTGATGCGGGCACGCGCCGTCGTCGGGCCGGGGACGATGTTCGTGGCGATGTCGGTGCTCAGACCGCCCCAGTACGTGCTGGCGATGATCGCGCTCGTGTCCATGTTGCCCGCGAAGAGCACCGTGCCGTAGTCGTAGTTGCCGGCGTTGGCGGCCTGGACGGCGTTGGCCACCGGGAAGTTGGCGCTGGCCGTGCCGCCGGTCACCCAGATGTTGCCGTTGGCGTTGAATCCGATGTCGCGCCCGTAGTCGGTGCTGCTTCCGCCGAAGTACGTGCTCTCGTCGAGGTCGGTGCCGGCGGCGTTCAACACGCCAACCGCATACGCGTAGTTACCGGGGTTCGAGCTCTGATAAGGCGTGCCAGCCGTCGGGAAGTTCGTCGAGAGGGTGGCGCCAACGAAGGCCACACGGCCATCGGCCGCCACCTCGATCACCTCCTGGCCGAGCATGCTCGTGATCGGCGCGAAGTAGCTAAAGCCGATGATGCAGTCGGTGCTCGAGCCGCCGATGCGGACCGGATTGTAGCTCGCTGTCGCGAGGGAGGCGTCGAGCTTGGCGATCAGGAAGTTGTACCCGCCGTCAGAGCCGATGAGCGTCGTGGCGAACGGGAACGTTGTCGAGAAGGTCGGTCCCGCCAAGTAGACGTTGCCGCTGCCGTCGATCTTGGCATCGATCAGGCCGTCGGTGCTGTTGCCCGCCATGTACGTGAACGCCGTGGCGGTGTCGAGCGTCGAGTTCAGCCGCGTGGCGTAGCCGCTGGCGGTGTCGAGGCCGGTCTGGACCGGCTGGAAGCCGCCGGCCGGGCCGAGGCCGCAGCTGCCCGCGACGGTGCACGACACGAACGTCTCGCCGACCACGTAGTAGTCGCCGGTCGTCGGGTTGTGCTCGATGCCGCCGACGTACGTCGTCGTGTTGCCGCCGAACCGCACCGAGCGCACGCGCGCCGTGCCGGTCGAGTTCATCTCGTACACGACGGCCTGGTAGGTCGAGCTGGCGGTGGCGTTGAGCGCGATCGGCGGGATGCTGCCGCCGAACCCGACGCCGCTGTGGGCGTTGAGCGCGTGGCCCGCGACGACGATGTTGCCGTTGGCCAGCAAGACGAGGTGCCCGCCGTAGTCCGACGACGAGCTGCCGAGGAACGTCGACCACAACAGCGTGTCGTTGTTGGTGTTGAACTTGGCGACGTACCAGTCCGGCGTGCCAAGCGCCGTCGGCTGGATGACGCCGGCGGTGGTCGGGAAGTTCGTCGAGAACGTGATGCCGCCGAAGAACCGGCCGGTCGCGTCCTCCTTCATGTCGATGTTGTAGTCGGTGGTGTTGCCGCCGAAGCGCCGCGAGAAGTTCACCGACGGGTCGATGAACAGCGTGCGCGACGGGTCGACCGTGCCGAGCTTGAAAGTGACGGTGTCGCCGTTGACGACGAAGGCGGCGCTCACCGGCTCCATCGTCCCGCCGGCCATCTGGAACGCGAACGGGGCGCGCTCGACGATGTTGCCCAGCGGCGTGGCGATGACCAGGTTGAAGTTCTCGTCGACCGACAGGCCGTCGTGGCCGGCGTACTTCATCACGATGGCGCTCGGATCCACGCCCGGGTCCACCCGGTACAGCGACTTGACGATCCGCGTGTCCTCGGCCGAGCCGCCGTAGATGAGGTCGATGCCGTCGTAGAGGTCCTCGTAGGTGATCTGGCGGTAGGCCTTGGCGCCGTCGACATCGATGTCGCCGACGAGCCAGTTGTAGTCGCCGGGCAACTCACCGGAGGACACGATCCGGACGCCTTCGTTGGCGCCCTCGAACGTCAGCTCGACGGCGTGACCCTCGGCGTCCGCGAACGGCTCGACCTGCTCCGGGTCAGGGCCGGTCTCGCCGTTGATCGGCGCGGCCTCGGGGGCGTTGGGGAAGTGCAGCAGCATGTACATCACCCGCGACGGGGTGAACCATGCCTGCCCGGTGCCGTTGGCGGACCGGAACGCCACCTCTTCGTCCCATTGGCCCCGGTTCTCGACGAACTCGCCGAGATCGAAGCCCTTCAGCGCCGGCAGCTGCTCCTCGGCGCCCTGTGCGCTCGTGGGCCGGGCCCCGAGCTGCATCAGCGACACCACCGTGAGCAGAGCGGCTCCGCCGGCCATCAGCCAGCGGTATCTCGTCTGCAACATCTTCTTCATCCCGTTGGGTCCTCCTTTAGCGTGGTTGCGGCAAGCCATGATCGGTGTGAGCGGAACACAAGCAACGAAGCACGCCTGGCTCCGTCAGGATCGTCACAGCGTGCTTGGGCCATCGAGCCTGTCCTATTAACGGAAGATGAGGCGAAAAGATACTGGCGCCGGTCGGAGATTCGCCACGCGTGGCCGCCGGCAGGCCGATCGGGAGAGGTGGTGCGCGGCGCGGGGTCCGCCGGTCATTGCGGATATGTTAACGAGATGTGACGGGTCGGCGCGGCGCGGGCGGGCCGGATGTTACGCGGCGTCGCGGCCGCGCCGGCAGGCGCGGTGTGCGACGGGCGCGATCCCGCCGCGCCCCGCGCCGTCACGCCTCGCAGGACGACGCGCCGACGGCGACGGCCCCGGTGGCCCGCACCAGGTCGGCCACGGCCAGCGCGACGTTGGCGCCGCGCCGCCCGGCGCTGACGACCACCTGGCCGCCGGGGAGGGTCAGGGCTGCATCGTCGAGGTAGACCGGCCAGCGCTTGTGACCCAACGCCAGCGCCGAGATCCCCCCGGTCTGGAGCCCCGTCAGGCGCTCGGCGGCGGCATGTCCCGCCATCCGGAGGTCTTTGACGCCGAGCGCCCGGGCCAGCCGCTTGAGGTCGACCGTCCGGTCGCCCGCCACCATCACCAGCGCCGGCCTGTCGCCGGGCGCGAGCACCACGAGGGTCTTGTAGACCACGGCGCGCGGCAGCCCGAGGTGGTCGGCCACGCCGTCGGCGCTGTGGATCGTGTCCGGGAAGGTGTGGACGGTGTGGGCGATCCCGAGCTGGGCGAGCCGGCGCAGCGCGGGGAGCCGGGCGGTCACGGCGGTCGCCCGGCCGCTACGCCGGTCGCAGGGCGGCGTCGAGCGCCTCGCCGAGCGTCCGCATCCCCTGCACCGCGATGCCGCCGGCCGTCACGCCCCGCAGGCCCGCGCGCGGCGCGATGGCGCGCTGGAACCCGAGGCCGGCCGCCTCCGCCAGGCGGCGCTCGATGTGGCCCACCGAGCGGAGCTCGCCCGAGAGCCCGATCTCGCCGATGATGACGAGGTCGTCCGCGATCGGGACCCCGCGCATGCTCGACGCGATCGCCGTGGCGACGGCCAGGTCCGCGGCCGGCTCCGAGACCTGCAGCCCCCCGACCACGTTGACGAAGAGGTCCTGCCCGCCCAGCGCCAGGCCGTAGCGCTTGGTCAGCACGGCGGCGAGCAGCAACAGGCGGTTGAGGTCGACGCCGTTGGCGGTCCGCCGCGGCGGGACCTGCTGGCCCGCCGTGCTGGCCAGCGCCTGGATCTCGACCAGGAGCGGGCGCGACCCCTCCATCGTCACGGTCACCGCGGAGCCCGGGGCCCCCTTGAGCCGTTCCGCCAGGAACGCCTCGGACGGGTTGGGGATCTCGACCAGGCCCTGGCCCTTCATCTCGAAGACCCCGACCTCGTTGGTCGACCCGAACCGGTTCTTGACGCCGCGCAGGAGCCGGTAGCTGTGGAAGCGGTCGCCCTCGAGGTAGAGGACCACGTCGACCATGTGCTCGAGCACGCGCGGCCCGGCGAGGTCGCCGGCCTTGGTCACGTGGCCGACGAGGAACACCGGCACGTGCGTCGCCTTGGCCAGTCGCATCAGCTGCCCGGCGCACTCCCGCACCTGGGTGACGGAGCCGGCGGTCGAGGTGGCCTGGTCCCAGTAGAGCGTCTGGATGCTGTCGACGACGACCGCGTGCGGGCGGAGGTGCTCGAACTCGGCCAGGATGGCGTCCAGGTTGGTCTCGGCCAGCAGGTACAGCCCGTCGGGGTCGAGCCCCATCCGTTGGGCGCGCAGCTTGACCTGCTCGGCCGACTCCTCTCCCGACACGTACAGCACGGGGGCGGACGGGGTGGACAAGAGCGACGCGGCCTGCAGCACAAGCGTGCTCTTGCCGATGCCGGGCTCGCCCCCGAGGAGCACCAGGCTGCCGGGCACCACCCCGCCGCCGAGGACCCGATCGAGCTCCGACAGGCCCAACATGCGCCGGCCGGCCGGCGCCGTCGGGACGTCGCGCAGCCGCACCGCGTGCGCCGCACCGCCCGCCTGGGCGGCGCGGAAGGCGCGGCGCTCGCCGGCGCCCTCGTCGACGACCATGCGCGTCAGCGTGTTCCACGCCCGGCACGCCGGGCACTGCCCCAGCCACTTGGGTTGGCTGGCGCCGCAGCTCTCGCAGACGAACACGGTGCGCTTCTTGGTCATGGGTGCGCTCGAACGAATGTTCGCGCGAATTCTAGCGCCCGCGCGGTGGGCGTCCAACCTGGGCGGTCCCGGCGGGCCTCGCCAGCCGGCGTCGGGTGGCGCGGACGAACCGCAAGGCGGCGGGGTCATGCCCCGCGGGGGGGTCACGGCCGCGGGGCGGCGTACGACGCGAAGTCCGACACGAACCCGAGGTCGTGGATCGGCCAGTACGTCACCCAGGCCTTGCCGACGATGTGGTCGGCCGCCAGCGGGCCGTGGAGCCGGGAGTCGCTGGAGTTGTCCCGGTTGTCGCCGAGCACGTAGTACGTCCCGGGCGCGAGCACCACGCGCCCCGGGCCGCCGTGTGTCGGATGGTTCCGGATATAGGGCTCGTCCAGGGGGTTCCCGTTGACGACGAGGCGGTCGCCCACGACCTCGATCTCGTCGCCCGGCACGCCGACCACGCGCTTGATGTAGTCCTCGTCCTGGTCCCAGGCCCTGAACACGACGATGTCGCCGCGCCGGGGCTCGCTCAGCCCGAGGTACGCCAACCGGTTCACGAGCAGGCGCTGGCCGTTGTGGAGCGTCGGCTCCATGCTGCTGCCCTCGATCTGCCGGCTCTGGACGGCGATCTGGACGCCCGACGCGATCATCACGGTCAGCATCAGCGTGTGCACGAGGTCGCGCAGCGGCGTCGGGCCGAGGACCTCGCGCCACGGGGCGCCGGGCGTCCGTGCGGCCGCGGACGGCGCCCCCGACGTCGGGGGGCTCGCCGCCCCGTCGCCCGCGACCGGCCACGCCATTCCTGCCCGCTCGAGCCCTGCCACGCCCTCCCGCGTGCTCCACGACCGCGCACCCGCGCCGCGAGCCGCGCCGCCGGCATGTCGCGGAGTCATGTCGCCACGCCGTCCTTCGCGCGCCGGGCCATCAGCGCACGGCGGCGAATGAGGCCCGGCTGTCGGGAATGGTCCCGATCTGGTCGGGCGGCCAGTAAGTCAGCCACGCCTTGCCGATGATGTGGTCGCCCTGCAGCGAGCCGTGGTTGCGCGAGTCGCTGGAGTTGCCGCGGTTGTCGCCCATCACGAAGTACTCGTCGTCGCCCAGGGCGAGCGCCGGCGTGTTGCCCGAGGTCACCTGATCGAGGTAGCCTTCCTCCAGGCGCTCGCCGTTGATCCAGACCGCGTTGTCGCGGATCTCGACGGTATCGCCCGGCACGCCGATCACCCGCTTGATGAAGTCCTTGCCCGGTGTCCACGACTCGAAGACCACGATGTCGCCGCGCTGCGGCTCGCCCGAGCCGCGGTAGGCGAGCTTGTTGACCAGGAGGTACTCCCCGCTGTGGAGCGTCGGCTCCATGCTGCTGCCCTCGATCTTGAAGTTCTGCACCACCAGCCGGATGCCGACGAAGATCAACAGCGCCAGGAACACGGTCTCGACGAGCTCGCGGACCACCGTGCCGACCGCCCGTCCCGCGCCGGCGGAGGGAACCGGCAGGTCCGCGGGCAGCGCCACGGCGCTGCCGTAGGGCTGGAAGAGCGATGGGTCGAACGCGGCCTCGGGCCGCCACGCCGACGGCGAAACCTCCCACGCGGCCGGCGGCCAGGCCATCGCATCGCGTTCGACGGGCGTGGCCGGCGGCACGGCGGGCCAGTCGACCGGCGGCGACATCGCGGTGAGCGCGGTGCGCTCCTGGGCGGCATTGGCGGGGAGAACGGAAGGTGATGGCATGGCGCGCGACTGGAGAATGGGTCCGACGGGAAAGCCGGACGAGCCTGACGCCGCCGGCCGAAAGCTTGACAATATTATAACGACGGGCGCTCGATCGTCCAAGCGCGGGCCGGTCACCGCCGCGGCGTGGTCGGGGCCGCCGCGGCGGCCGGCGCCGCATCGTCGGGAACGAGCGGCACCTCGAACAGGGGGCGATGGGAGGGCTCGATCGTCACCACCAGGGTGGTGTCCTGGCGCACCGGGCCGCCGGCGGCGAGCAACCAGTAGTTCAGCGTCGGCTCGACGTCGTCGAACCTCCCGGCCAGGTCGGCGCGCCCATCGGGCTTCTTGAGCCAGCACTCGATCCACTCGCCGTCGGCCAGCGGCGGCAGGTTGCCGGCGAACAGCACCGCGCGATCACGCCCGGGATCGAACAGCACGCGCGTCCACGAGCCGTCCGGCTCGGACGCAAAGGCGTCGCTGCTCATCTGGCTGATCTCCGCCATCTCGGCCTGATGCCGGAGCGCGGTCTGTTCGAGCGCCGTGCCCATGCGCACGGCCTCGGCGTGCGCTTGCCACCAGGCGACGCCCGCCGTTGCGGCGGCCACGGCCAACGCGGCCTGCGCCGCGACCATCGGGCGGAGATTCCGGGGCCAGGCCGAGCGCATGGCCCAGCCAGGGCGCACCGCGCGCGCGACGCCGGAGCGCGGCGTGTCGGCGGCCCGCGCCGGCGCGGCGATCGCCGCCGGCGGCGGTGCCCGGCCCGCGTCCGAGGCCGGCAGCGTGGCGGGCATGGCGGCCGGCGCGGCGCCGGCGAGCACCGCGAGCTCGCGCCACAGCGCGTCGACGTCGGGGAGCTGGCCGCAGGCCTCGAGCCGCGCCACCTGCGACAACGCCTCGTACATCTCGGCGCAGTGCGGGCACAGGTCGAGGTGGATCGGGATGCCCGGCAGGTCGAGGCCCGGGGCATCGCCGGCCACCTCGAGGTCCACATAACGGGCGATGATGTCGACCACGGCCGTGCAATCGAGGTCTTCGGCGTGGTCGCTCAGGAGGCGTTGGATGACCACGCGCAGCTGGTCGTCATGCATGGGGACGGTGCTCACCGGGAGGAATCACGCTTCTTGTGACGCCGGGCAGGGTCGGGGTCTTACGCACCGCGGTCACTCGCGCTCGTTGGCCGCGAAGGCTGCCAGCACGTCGCCGGCCGTCCAGCCGCGCTGTTCCATGGCGCTGCGCAGCTTCTTGCGCGCGTCGTGCACCAGCTTGTAGACGTTGTTGCGATTGGTGTCGAGCTCGCGCGCCGTGTCTTCGATCGAGCGCTCCTCGAGCACGACGCGGGTCAGCACCGCCCGCTGGCGTTCGCTGAGGTCGGCGTCGATGGCCTCGCGGATGGCATCCCACACCAGCGCGCGGGTGGCGCGCAGCTCCGGGGCGTCCGCCCCGCCGTCGGTCTTGAGCCTGACATCGGGGGAGTCCGACTCCGTCAGCGCTTCGAGCGAGCTGTTGTCCCAGCGCTTGCGCCGCAGCTCGCCCGCGACGAGGTTGATCGCCACCCGATATGCCCACGTCGTCAGCTTGCTGTCGCCGCGAAAGCGGTCGAGGTTCGCCAGGACCTGGATGGTCGCCTCCTGGGCCCAGTCCTCGGCGAGCTGCCGGATCTCGTCCGGGTGCATCCCCCCGAGGTCGCTGCGGTGGTGGGTGAGGTAGATCAAGATCGCGCGCAGCAGGTACGCCCGCAACTGGTCGACCGACGCGTCGCGCGCCGGGCCGGGGGTGCGCAGATCCTCGATCCACTCGTCGTTCGTGCGGGGTTGGGATGGACTGGACACGGTCGTGTGCGCCATGGGATGGTGATGGCTGGCCTGGCTCGCCGCTGCGGGACGGCGTCCACGCCCGAGGGCGGTGGCGTGCCATCATACCACAGGCGCATCATCGGGGCGCGGATCGTCGATCGGGTCGGCCAGCAGGGTTCGTGCCAGGGCCAGCGCGGCGGCGCGATCGGGCGCGCCGCCGTCGAGCTGTGCGGCGCGCACCGCGCCGAGCACCGCGCCGATGCGCGGCCCACGCGGCACGCCCAGCGCGAGCAGGTCGGCGCCGGAGATGAGCGGCGCCATGTGCGCCCACTCGCGCGCGAACCGCCACAGGCGCGCACGGCAGACAGGGTCGTCGGCGGCGAGCCACGCCAGCGCCACGGCGTCGGGTGGATGGCCGGCGATCGCGGCGGCGACGGCGCTCGGTCGCGCCGCCCGGTCGAGGACCGCCGGGTGCGGCGCGCGCAGGGCGAGCACCGCCCGCAAGCGGTCCATGACCCGACCGGGGACGGCGAGCCGCTCGGCGGCGGCGACGCCCGGCGCGGCGTTCTCGGCCAGCCAGAGCACGAGCCGGTCGAGGGGGCCGGCGCCGGCCGCCATGTCCGGCTCGGCGCGGCGCCACGCCGCCCATGCCGCCGGCAGCGCGTCCAGCAGCCGCCCGGTCCGGCCGCCCGCCGTCAGGCCGGCGGCGATCGCGTCGAGCACGCCGAGCTCGGCGAGCCGGGCGAGCGCCACCGCCGGTTCGCGTTCCCCGAAGAGCTGGACGAGCTCGTTGCGGATGCGCGCACCCGAGATGCCGGGCAAGAGGCCTACGGCGCTCGGCGCGCCCGCGGCCGTGGTCGGATCCATCCGGAACCCGTAGCGGGTTTCGAACCGCGCCGCGCGGAGCAGCCGCGTCGGGTCCTCGACGAAGCTCAGGGGGTGCAGGACCCGGATGACGCCGGCCCGCAGGTCGTCGAGGCCGTTGAAGAGGTCGACGACGGCCCCGAACCGGTCCGGGTCGACGTCGACGGCGAGCGCGTTGATGGTGAAGTCCCGGCGCTCGAGGTCGCTGCGCAGCGATCCCCGTTCGACGGTCGGGAGGGCGGTGGGTGCACGATAGTGCTCGGTCCGCGCGCTGACGAGGTCGATCGACACGCCGCGCTCCCGACGCCACTTGGCCGTCCCGAAGCGCGGGTGGACCTTGACGGTGCCGCCATGCCGGGCCGCGACCGCATGTGCCAGCGCGACGGCGTCGCCCACGACGACGAGATCGATGTCGGGGCCCGGCGCGACGCCGAGCAACAGGTCGCGCGGCAGGCCCCCGACGAGGAACGCCCGGTCGCCCCGCTCGCGCGCCACGCCCGCGACCTGGCGGATCGCGGCGACGTCGGACGGGGGCAGGGCGCCGGCCACGTCGACGACGGCGGCAGGCGCCGCCTGGCCGGCACGCGTGCTCCACAACCGCAGCAGATCGCCGCGCGTGACGATCCCGACCAGGCGGGCGTCGTCGACCACCGGCACCTGGCCCAGGTTGTGCGTGGTCATGCGCCGCTGGAGCTCCGCGACGGTGTCGGTCGGGGCGATCGAGACGCCGTGGCCCGTCACGATCTGCCGCACCGCCAGACGGCCGAGGTGGTGATGGGTGGCGCGGTCGAGGTCGCGCCGCGTCACGACGCCGAGCACGGTGTCGCCATCGACGACCGGATAGCCCTCGTGCCCGTAGCGCCGGCACACCTGCACGGCATCGGCCACCGTCGTGTCGGCCTCCAGCGTCCGCAGCGGGCCGTGCGACATGACGTCTTCGACGCGCGTCGTCGGGCGCACGGCGGCGGGCAGCGCGTCGAGGATCGCGCGCTGGACGGCGGCGGTCGGTTGCCCGCGGAGCGTGGCAGCGGACGCGTGTGGATGCCCCCCGCCGCCGAGGCGGCGCGCGACCACGGCCGCGTCGATGTCGGTCGTGCGGCTGCGCCCCACGACCTGTTGCACCGCGCCGGTGTCGACGACGACGAACAGCGCGTCCGGCTCGAGCAGGTCCATCAGCTTGGTCGCCAACGGCGACACCTCTTCGTCGAACCCCGTCGCTTCGGCCTTCGAGACGATGATCCGGTGGCCGTGGACCTCGGCCGCCTCCGCGGCGTCGGTGAGCGCGAGGAAGACCGCCCGAGCGGCCTCGGAGAGCGTGCGGCGCAGGAACCGGTCGATCGACGGCAGGTCGGCGCCATGCTCGAGCAGCCATGCGGCGGCGCGCAGGTCGCGGGGCGTCGTGCCGGCGTACGTCAGGCTCCCGGTATCCTCGTGGATGCCGAGGAGGAGCAGCGTGGCCTCCACCGGCGGCGGCGTGATGCCTGCCGCCCGTTGGCGCTCCACGATGAGGGTCGCCGTGGCGCCCACGGCCTGAACGTCGTCGTCGGCGCCCGCCCTCCCGCCGGGCTCGGCCGCGACGTGGTGGTCGATCACCGTGCGGGGGGTGTCGGCGGCCATGCCACGGATCGACGCCGGATGACCGGTGTCGACGACCCAGGCGTGCGTCACGGGCCCGCGGCCGACCTCGTCGCGTCGCCGCAGCGGCAGCTGCCGGCCATAGAGCGTGATGAAGTCGCGCACGTTGGCGTTGACCGCCATCGGCAGGACCGGCACGGCGCCCGGCACCAGCCGTGCCAGGCCGACCATCGACGCGACGGCGTCGAAGTCGGCGTGCTCGTGGGTCAGGATCACCTCCATCGGGGCCAGTCTACGCCGGCCCCTGGCCGCCGTCAATTGCGGTGGGCAGCGGTTCCCGCGCCGTGTGGGCGAGGGCGGCGGGCGACTCGGCCAGCCGCGCCCGCCCTCGGCGGGTCAGCGCCCACCGCGCCGGATCGGCGCCATGGTCGACGACGACGAGCCGGTGCGCGTCGAGCCGCGCGAGCGCCGCCTGCACGTCGCGGGGCGCCACCGGCGGCGCGCCGGGCCGCGGCGCGCGCGACACCGCACGGGCCAGCGCCCCCAGCGTCGCGTGCCCGCCCCCCATCGCCACGGCTGCGAGCACGACGCGGTCGAGCGGCGGGAGGCCGGGCGCGGCGCCGCCGGGCGTCCCCGGCGGATCCGGGGCGTGCGCGGGGCCGGCCGCGGCCCGGGTGCGGCGAGCCTGCGCCGGGCCAACCGATGCGACCCGCCCGCAGGCGTCGCAGCAATCGGCGCGCGCCAGCGGTTGGGCGGCGCCGAAGCTCGCCGCCAACGCCGCGCGCCGGCATCCGTCGCCCGTCGCGTAGCGCACCACGTCCCCGAAGTCTGCCAGGCCTGCCGCGCGTCGGTCGCCCGCCTCTTCGGCGAGCGCCGCGAGCTCGCTCGCGCTCGGCGGGCGCACCGCGATCCACGCGCCGCCGTCGCCGCCGACGGGGCGGGCGATGCCGGCGCGCCGGAGGAGGCCCAGGGCGTCGCGGGCGCGCCGTGGCGACAACCCCGCGCGCTGGGCGACCGCCTCGAGGGTGCTCGCGGCCGGCGCCGCCGTGCCGTCGAGCGCCAGGCATGCCAGGCCGAGGTCGGCCATCGTCGGCGCGGGCTCGGCGAGCGCCGCCTGCCGCCAGCGGCGGTCGTCGTCGCTCCAGAGCATGAGCGCGAGCGCGGGCGCGCCGTCGCGGCCGGCCCGGCCGGCGGCCTGCAGGTAGTCGGTCAGGCTGGGCGGCGGCGACCACTGGACCACGGCCCTGACGTCGGCCTTGTCGACGCCCAGACCGAACGCGCAGGTGGCGGCCACGACGCGCACGCGGTCGGCCATGAAGCCCGCCTGGACGGCGGCGCGGACCGGCCGCGCCAATCCGGCGTGATAGCACGCGGCCGGCAGGCCGAACCCCCGCGCGAGCGCGCGCGCCAGCCTCTCGGCTTCGTGGCGGGTCGCCGTGTAGACCAGCAGCGGCCCGGGCGCGCGCCGCGCGGCGCCGACGACGGCGCGCAGCTTGGCGTCCCAGGTCGGGGCGGGGGACACGGCGAAGTACAGCTCGGGGCGGTCGAAGCCGACGGCCACCCGGCGCGCGCCCGGCCGGCCGAGGGCGTGGAGGATGTCGGACTGCTCGCGGCGGGTGGCCGTGGCCGTCACGGCCACGAGCTGCGGCCGACCGAAGGCGGCGATCGCGGTGGCCAGGCCGAGGTAGTCCGGCCGGAAGTCGCGCCCCCATCGCACGACGCAATGGGCCTCGTCGACCACCACGCGCCGGATGGGCAGACCTGCCAGGGCACGACGCAGGTCGGAGGAGCCGACGAGGCGTTCCGGAGACACGTACAGCAGGCGGAGCTGGCCGCGCGCCGCGGCGTGGAGCACCGACCGCGCCTCGCCGGCCGCCTGGCCGGCGTGCACCGCCGCCGCGGGCGCGCCGCGGGCGCGCAGGGCGGCGACCTGATCGGTCATGACGGCCACGAGCGGAGACACGACGACGGTCAGCGCGGGTGCCGGCTCGGCCAGCGCGGGGAGCTGGTAGCACAACGACTTGCCGCCGCCCGTCGGCGCCACGACCAGCGCATCGTGGCCGGCGAGCACCACCGGCAGCGCGGCCGCCTGCACCGGCGTCAGACGGGCGTGGCCGAAGACCGAGGCCAGCACGGACGCGACGTGGTCCGGCGGGCCGTATGGCTGGAGCGACGACGACATGCTGCACCCCCTGTGGCATGGTCGCGCATGCGGCAGCGCCCGCGCCGTCGATCGGCGGCGGGTCGGGCGGGCGCCGAACGCGGTGCCCGCGATGCAGGGGGCGTCGTTTAGGGGCCGAAGATTAGCACGGGCGTTCTACGCGTGCAAGCCGTAGAGGTCGGCGAACTTGGCGCGCGCGTAGCGGACGAAGGCCGTGTGGCCCAGCGGCGCCCCGGTCGCGCGCTGTACGAGCTCGGCCGGCGGCAGGCGCCGCCCGTGGCGGTGGACCTGGTCGTGCAGCCACGCCAGGAGCCCGCCGGTCTGGCCCGCCTCGAGGTCGGCGTCGACCGCCGGCGACTGCGCGCGCGCCGCCTCCATCAGCTGCGCCGCGTAAAGGTTGCCCAGGGCGTACGTCGGGAAGTAGCCGAAGCTCGGGCCCGACCAGTGCACGTCCTGCAGCACGCCCTCGCGATCGCTTGGCGGCACGACCCCGAGCAGGTTCCGCAGGCCGTCGTTCCAGGCCGCGGGCAGGTCGCCGACGGCGAGGTCTCCGCCGAGCATCGCCTGCTCGAGCTCGAAGCGCAGGACGATGTGGAGGTTGTAGGTCAGCTCGTCGGCCTCGACCCGGATCAGCGACGGCTGCACCTTGTTCACGGCGCGGTAGAACCGCTCCGCGTCGCACGCGCCGAGCTGGGCCGGGAAGTGGCGCTGCAGCGCGGGGAAGTGGGCGCGCCAGAACGGCCGACTGCGGCCCACGAGGTTCTCGACCATCCGGGACTGCGACTCGTGGATGCCCGACGATGCCCCGCCGGCCAGCGGCGTCCGGGCCAGCGCGGGGTGCGTGTTCTGCTCGTAGATGCCGTGCCCCGCCTCGTGCAGCGTGCCGAAGAGCGCCGGGCGCAGGTCGTCGGGGTACCAGCGCGTCGTGATCCGCACGTCGTCGCGGCCGAAGCTCGTCGCGAAGGGGTGGACCACGGTGCCGAGGTGGCCGCGCTCGAAGTCGTAGCCGACCTGGGACGCGATGTGGCGCGCGAACGCCTGCTGGCCGTCGACGGGAAACGGCTGGCGGAGCACCGCGTCGTCGACGGCGCCGGGCCGTTCGGCGATCGCCTGCACGAGCGGCACGGTCTCGCGCTTGACGGCGTCGAACACCGCCCGCACGGCGGCGGTCGTGGCGCCCTGCTCGTAGCCCTCGAGGAGCGCGTCGTACGGCTCGCCGGCGTGGCCGTAGCGTTCGGCCATCTCGCGCTGGAGGTCCACCAGGCGCTCGAGCCACGGCCGGAAGCGCGCGAAGTCGGCCTCCGCCCGCGCGGACTCCCAGACGGTGCGCGCGCGGGCGCTGGTCTCGGCCATGCGCACGACGAAGTCTTCGGGCAGGCGCCGGGCCCGGTCGAAGTCGTAGCGCAGGACGCGGACGAGGTCCGCCGCCAGGCCGTCGGCGCCGTCGTCCGTGTCGGCCACGGCGGCCGCGCCGGCTTCGATCAGGTCGCCGTAGGCGTCCGACGTCGACCGTTCGTGAATCAGCCGTCGCAGCGTGGTGAGCTGCTCGATCCGGGCCGGGTCGCCGGCCTTGGGCATGTGGGTCTCGCGGTCCCAGCGCAGCACCGCCGCGGCCTTGCCGAGGTCGTGGACGGTGTTGACGTGCGCCAGGAGCCGGCGGTAGGCGTCGTGCATGGATCACACTCCGAGTGAGCGGCGGAGGCGGTCGATCCGCCATGCCGAGTATTGACGCACGTCGCGCCACAGGCGTGACCGGCCGTGCCGCCGCCAGGCCTCCACGGCCTTCGCCGGGAGCCGCCAGATCGGCGTCGGCGGGGGCACGGGCCGGTAGTCGATCGACAGCTTGTCGCGACCGACCCAGGCGTGCTGGCAGAAGTCGGCGAGCGGCGCGATGCCCGCGACGGCGCCGTCGGGGCCCGGGACGGCGGGCACCGTGCGCCAGTGCCGCGGGCCGCGCGCGAGGCCGGCATGCCGGGCCACCCAGTCGCCCAGCTCGGCCAGGCGCGCGTCGTCGGGGGCGATGAACAGGTCCACGTTGGCCAGGTAGTCGCGGCGCAGGATGGTCTCACGGACCACGGCGGGCTCGCCGCTCAGGTCGGGATCTCCCAGCCCCGCGTCGAGCACCACCGGACGGTAGGCCGACAGACGGGCGTACGCCAGCACCCGCCAGTGGGTGGCGACGATCACGTCGGGGCCGAACCGCATCAGCCGTTCGTCGACGTTCCGATCGTCCCAAGCGAACCGCGCGATCTGCGACGGCACGGCGACGCCGCGGCGGTCCACGAGGTCGCGCGGGAGGCTGTAGAGCACGGGATGCCCGAGGGCTTCGAGCCCGCGGCCCAGCGCGTCGGCGCGTCGGCCCTCGGGCGTGTCGTCGAAGCCCAGCGACGGCAGGCCGACGCCGCACACGATCATGACGCGCGTGCGGACGGCGCGAAAGGCCTCGTCGATGCCGAGCGCCCGGACGAGGCCGTGGTGGTCGTCGCAGTAGGCCTGGATGATGAGGTACGCCATCGGGTACAGCCGAAACGGCTGGCCGAAGAGCGGGAAGATCGCCGCGTCGGGCCGGGCGCGGCGTTCCTGGATGCTGCGCCGCTTGGCCATGAGCTCCGGCATCCGGCGGCTGACGTCGCGGATGGCCACGAGTGCCGCCAGGTCGCCGTATGAGATCGCACGCTCGAGGTCGTCGGCGTCGAGCGCCGGCCACCGGTCGGGCGACAGGTCGTCGAGGCCGCGCGCCGAGTGCTGCAGCCGGTCGGTCGCGCGGTGGACGGCGAGCATCAATGCGGCCGGCAGGATGCGGTCGAGGTTCGGCTGGTCGTAGTTCTTGATGATGGTGAACAGGGCGTTGCGCTCGTAGAGCAGGTTGCGCCGATCCATCGGCAGCTTGCCGGCCGAGCCGTGGTGGCGGTGGTACGTGACGGCCCCCGGTGCGAACACGACGCGGTGGCCCATGACCCACAGCCGCCAGCCGAGGTCGACGTCCTCGAAGAACATGAAGTAGTCGGCGTCGAAGCCGCCGACCGACCGGTAGACGTCGCGCCGGACCAGCATGGCGCCGCCGCAGGCGAAGAGGATGTCGCGGGGCGTGTCGAACCGACCCGGCTCGGCGGCGGCCCGCCAGTGGGCCTGCCGGGCGAAGCCGTGGAAGTTGAGGTGGCCCTCGACGAAGTCGACGGTGCGGCCTTCCCAGTCGAGGATCTTGGCGCCCGCGCAGGCGATCGCGGGGTCGCCGTCGACGGCGTCGACGAGCGCGGAAAGCCAGGCGGGGTCGACCTTGGCGTCGTTGTTGAGGAACGCGACGTACGCGGCGTCGGTCTGCTCGGCGCCGAGGTTGCAGCCGGCGGCGAAGCCGAGGTTGGCGCCCGCCTCGATCACGACCACCTCGGGGTACGCTTCCCGGATGAAGTCGACCGAGCCGTCCGCCGAGGCGTTGTCGACGCACACGACCGAGACGCGGTCGCGCGGGTAGTCGAGGCCGCGCAGGCTGTCGAAGCACGCCGCGAGGTGGTCGCGGCCGTTGTAGTTGACGGTGACGATGGCGACGGTCGGCCGCTCGCCCGACGCCCCGGCGACCGCCGGCATCAACCGGCCGGCCGTGCCGGCGCGGCGCCGGGCGGCGGCGCGGCCAGGCGGGCGCGCGCCCGATCGGCCATGGCCCGCGCCCGGGCGGGCGCGTCGCCGAGGTGGTCCTCGGGTCGGGCGACGAGGCGCTCGACCGCCGCGCCGTCGACCCAACGGGTGATGTCGGGATCGGACGCCAGGCGTTCGGCCAGCGGGTTCGGCGCGCCGGCGCCCACCGCGGCCCACGCCGCGAGGCTGTGGCGGCGGATGCGCTCGTGGAGCGCCTGGCGGTCCCCGCCGGCCCCGGCCGCCGCCATCAGCACGCGCTCGGTGGCCGCGAACGGCCCGTAGCGCTCGAGGCTGGCGCGCGCGGCCGCGGCGTCGAACACCAGCTCGCGGGTGAGGCGCTCGGTGCGGGCGAGGATCTCGTCGGTCGCGAGGAAGGCCTCCGGCAGGACCATCCGACGGTTGGCGCTGTCGTCGAGCGTGCGCTCGAGCAGCGTCAGCGTCTCGTTTTGCCAGGCGACGGCCGGGAGGGCCGCCACCAGGCGGGCCAGCGAGTTGACGTTCTCGGCGTTGATGGGGTTGCGCTTCCACGGCATGGCCGACGACCCGACCTGGCCGGGGGCGAAGCCCTCGAACCACTCGCCGAACGGGGGGCTCTGCATCAGCCGCACGGTGAAGGCGTACGTCGACGCGCTCGCCGCGATGCCCGCCAACGCGTTGAGCACCTGCCAATCCTGCTTGCGCGGGTAGACCTGCGTGGTGATCAGCGCGGGCGCCAGCCCCAGCCGCCGCATCGCGTCGGCCTCGAGGTCGGCGGGCGCGGTGCCGCTCCCGGCGAGGAGGGCGGCGTAGCTCGCGGCCGTGCCGACCGCGCCCTTGAAGCCCTTGCCGCGCAGCGCGGCGGACGCCGCGTCGACGGCGTCGAGGTCGGCGACGAAGTCCTGCAGCGCCCCGGCCAGGCGGTGGCCGGTGGTGGTCGGCGCCGCGGGCTGGAGGTGCGTCCAGCCGAGCGTGGCCTGCTCGGCCGTCTCGTCGACCCGATCGGCGAGCGCCGCGACCACCGTTGCGAGGCGGGTGCGGACAAGGGCCAGCCCGTCGCGCAGGCGCAGGGCGTCGACGTTGTCGGTGATGTCCGCGCTGGTGGCCCCGAGGTGGAGGGCGCCGCCGCCGATCGGCGCCTGCTCGGCCCAGGTCAGGATCTCGGCCATGACGTCGTGCCGGGTGCGCGCCTCGATCGCCGCGGCGCGGTCGATGTCGATGCGGTCGGCGGTGCGCCGCAGGTCGTCGAGCTGCGGCGCGGCGATGAGCCCCGCCGCGTGCTGGGCTTCGGCCAGCGCCAGCCAGACCCGGCGCATCAGCCGGCGCCGGTGCGCCTCGCTCCACAGCCGGCGCATCTCGTCGGAGCCGTAGCGCCAGGTGAAGGGGCTCTGAAAGGTCTCGTGGTCGGTGGGCATGGGCGGCTCGGTTCGGGCGCGCGCTGGCGGTTGGAGGGACGGGCGCGACCGCCCGTCCCCGCGGCGGCCGGCAAAGCATAGCAAAGGACCCGCGGGGCGTCGACGTCGCACGCCCCGCGGCGCCGGCGCGCGCCGCCTCACTCGCGATCGCCGCTCGCGGCGTCGTCCGCGGCCACGGCCCGCGCCAGCACCCGCCCGCCGATCGGCGCCGCGACCGCCGATCCCTCGCCGCCGTTGACGACGAGGACGGCGACGGCCACGCGCGGCGCGTCGGCCGGCGCGAACCCGACGAACCAGGCGTGCGGGCGCTGGCTGCCGCCGAGCTGGGCCGTGCCCGTCTTGCCGCCGATTTCGATGCCGGCCGCGTCGCGGGCCGGCCGGGCGTGGCCGTCGGTGGCGGCGACGACCATCGCCCGGCGGACGGCCGCCGCCGTCGCGGCGCCGATCGGCTGACGCCACGTCCCGCGCTCGTCGGCCAGCCGCCCCCAACGGATGCCGGGCACGTCGGCCAGGAGGTACGGCACCGGCAGGCCGCCGTCCCCCGCGACCGCCGCGGCGATGAGCGCCAGGTGGAGCGGCGTCGTGACGATCTCGCCCTGCCCGAAGGCGGCGCTCGCGAGCTCCGGCGGCGGCAGCTCGGCGTGCTCCGAAAGGCTCCCGGATGCCACCGGCAGCGGGAACGGCGGCGCCTCGCCCAGGCCGAAGCGCTCGGCATGGGCCCGGTAGCGCGCCGACCCCAGCGCCGTGCCGAGCCGGGCGAACGTCAGGTTGCAGCTCCACCCGAACGCATGCGCCATGTCGAACGTCGTCACGCCGTCGGGGTTGTTGTCGCACGCCACCCGGAAGCCGCCGAACGTGTCGGACGCGTCGCCGTCGGCGACGGTGGCGTCGAGCGTGGTGAGGCCGTCCTCGAGGGCGGCCGCAAGCGTCACGACCTTCCACACCGAGCCCGGCGTGTAGCGCCCCTGGGTCGCCCGGTTGAACAGCGGCCGGCGCGGGTCGTCGGGCGGCGGCGCGCCGCGGTCGAGGCTGGCGGGGTCGAACGTCGGCTGGCTGACCAGGGCGCGGACCGCGCCGGAGCCGACGTCGACGACGACGACGGCGCCCTCGCGGGCGCCGAGGAGCTCCGCGGCCTGCGCTTGCAGCCCGGCGTCGAGCGTCAGGACGACGTCGTGCCCCGCGAGCGGCCGGTGCAGCACGCGCGACGCGATGAGCTGGCGCCAGCTCATCCCGAGGTCGCCGCGCAGCGCGTCGTCGTAGGCGGCCTCGGCGCCGCCGACGCCGTACGTGACCCGAGGATCGCCGCCGGCGCCGTAGCGCCAGGTCTGGAAGCCGACGACCGGCGCCGCCGCCGGCACCGGATACTGGCGGGCGGGTGGGCTGGCGGGGTCGGCCGCGGCTTCGGGCCCGCCGGACGCCGCGAGCACCGCCCCGCGGCGGTCGAGGATCCGGCCGCGCCGGATGCGCTGCTCGAAGGCGATGCGCCGCGGGTTGTCGGGGCGGGCCGCGAGCGACGGCGCCGCCACGAAGCCCCAGTAGACCGTGGCCGCCGCGACCACCGCCAGGCCCGCCAGCGCCACGGCCGCCACCCGGACGACGTGGCCCGCGATCGAAGGCGACGCGCCGGTCATCGTGGCTCGTCGCCGATGCGCAGGACGAGGCCCATCGCCACGGCGGAGGTCACGATCGACGTCCCACCGTGCGACAGGAACGGCAGCGTGACGCCGGTCAGCGGGATCAGCCGCAGCACGCCGCCGAGGATGATCAGCGTCTGGACGCTGAGCCCGAGCGTCAACCCGGCCGCCAGCATCTGCCGGAACGGGGTCGACGCACGGACGGCCACGCGGAAGCCGGCGAGGAAGAGCGTGGCGTACACCATCAGCACGGCCGCCGCGCCGGCCAGGCCGGTCTCCTCGGCCAGCGCCGCATAGATGAAGTCGGTGTGCACCGCCGGGATCGACGTCGGGAGCCCCTGGCCGATCCCGGCCCCGATGACGCCGCCTTCGGCGATCGCCATCAGGCCCTGGACGATCTGATATCCGGCGCCCGACGGGTCCGACCAGGGATCCAGCCAGATGGCGACCCGGGTCTGCACGACCGCGATCTCGTGGTGAAGCAGCCACGCGGCGCACACGAAGAGCGCAAGGCCGCCGAGCACGTAGGTCGACCGGCCGCTGACGAGGTACAGCATGCCCAGGCAGATCACGAAGAGCAGCAGCCCCGCCCCGAGATCGCGCTGCGCGGTCAGGAGGGCGAGCGACACGCCCATCATGGCCGCCAGCGGCGCGAGGTACGGCAGCGGCATCAGGCGCAGCGGGCCGAGCTTCAGCGAGGCGGCGCTGAGGATCTCGCGCTTGTCCTCGAGGTAGCCCGCCATGAAGAACACCAGCAGCAGGCGGAGCACCTCGGACGGCTGGAACGTGAGCCCGCCCGCGCCGAGCCAGAGCCGCGGCCCGCCGGGGACCGCGCTGCGGCCGGCCACGAGCGTGACGCCGACCAGCACGATGCCGAGGATCGCCCACGTGTAGCGGTAGCGCTGGATGACGCGGAGCTCGTACGGCAGGTGGGTCGACACGGCCAGCGTGGCCAGCCCGATCATGAGCCATGCCCACTGCCGCGTGGCGAGCGCCGGCGCCACGCGCTGGCTCAGCGCGAGCCCCAGCCCCATGAGGAGCACGATGCACGGGAGGATGCGTTGGTCGGCCCCGGGGCGGCGCCAGCCGAGGCTGACGTGGATGGCGAACGCCGCGGCCACGAGCGCGAGCGCGGGCGCCAGGGCGGTCAGCCGCAAGCCGCCCTCGGGCAAGGCCGCGCCGGGCAGCCCGGCGGCGATGCCGACGCCGGCGGCCAGCGCCAGCAGCCCGAGCTCGGCCCAGCGCCAGCCGGAGCCGGCCGCCCGCCCGGACCGACCGGCCAGGGCACCGCCGACGCGGGCAGGCGTCACGGCAACGTCGGGGCGACGAGGCGCAGGCTCACGCCGCCCACCTGGACGACGTCGCCCGACCGGAGCAGCGCCTGCGCGCGCTCGGTCAACCGTCGGCCGTTGACCGCCGTGCCGTTGGTGCTGCCGAGGTCCTCGACCCACCAGGCGCCCTCCCGGAAGCTGAACACCGCGTGCCGGCCCGAGACGGTCGGGTCCTGGATCACCACCTCGTTGTCGATGTCGCGGCCGACGGACGCGACCGTGCCGAGCGGCAGCGCCGTGCCCGGCGGGCGCTCGCTGGCGCCGCCGGACAGGACGATCAGGCGGGCGCCGGGCGGCTCGGCGGCGCGAGCGGGCGCCGCGCGCTGGGCGGCGCGCAGCTCGCGCCAGGCGAGGATCCCGGCCGCCGCGACGAAGCCGTAGAGCAGCATCAACAAGACCGCGCGCGCGAAGAAGAGCTGCGACTCGATGGGGCTCACGCGCCGTCCTCCGCGGGCTCGAGCCGCGCCGCCACGCGCCCGATCTGCAGGCGGTCGCCGGGCCGGAGCAGGCTGTGGGTCGTGCGGTGCCCGTTGACGAACGTGCCGTGCACGCTGTCGAGGTCCTCGATCATCCAGTGGTCGCCGCGCGGCGCCAGGCGGGCATGGTGGCGCGACACCGAGCTGTCGTCGAGGATGACGTCGTTGTCGAGGGCGCGGCCGAGCGAGAAGCTGCGCGGCTCGCCGAGGAGCAGGCGCCGCGTGCCGACGCACAGGGCCACGGGCGGCGGGGCCGCCTCGCCCCCGGTCGGCGCCGCCGGGACGCTCAGGGCCTCGGTGCGCTGCCCCCCTTCTCCGAGCACCACGCCGCGCCGGTCGACGAGGTCGGACTCGACGCGCAGCCGCCCCGGGCGCAGCTCGCGGTCGGCCAGGAGCCCGACGCGGACGCGCCCGACGAAGCTCAGGCCGGCCTCGCGGGCGCGCGCGCCGAGGAACGCGGCCAGCTCGTCCTCGAGGCCCTTCTGGAAGGCGGCGAAGCCGGCGAGCGTGGCGGGGGCGACGAACACACGGAAGTTGTTCGGGACATAGACCTGGCCCGCGCCGATCGTGCGGTGGTCCTCCATGTGGTCGGCCAGCCGACGTGCGATGTCGACCGGCTGGATGCGCGCGCCGACGAGCCCCGCCAAGCCGCCCTCCAGGGCCTGGTTGACCCAGGTCTCGAACCGCTGCAAGGCCTTCATCGCCTGGCGATTATACGCCGCGACGCGCCTCGACGTCCACCGCGGCCGCCGCCGGCGGCGCCGGCCGCGGCGGCCACTCGGCGGCGCCGTTCGGCATCGCCGCCCGCGGCGCGCTATAGTGGTGGCATGCCGGTCCCCGATCCCCCGTCCAGCGCCGTCGCCTGCCTGTCCACGGTGGCGGTGTTCCTCGTCATCGTCGCGCCGCTCTACCTCATGCTGCGGTTCTTCGTCCGGCTCATCCGGGCCTACTACGGCTTCGACGCCGTCCCGGACGACGCCGGGCCTCCCCTGCGGGTGTGCGCGGGCTGCCACAACACCGTGCTCGAGGCCGACTTCACGCATTGCCCGTACTGCGGCCGGCCGCTCCCGAGCGATCCGGCCGGCCCCGCCACGCCCCCGGCCGACGCTGGATGAGCGCGGCGCCGGCGGCTTGGCCGGCCTGCGGCCGCCGCCTATAATCCAGCGCTCATGCACGCGATCCTCAAGAACGTACGGGTGGGAGCAGTGATACGCGACATCGTCGAAGCGGCGGTCTTGGCCGTCGTGCTGTTCCTGGTCCTGCAGTTCGCCTTCCAGAACACCATCGTCGAGGGGTCGAGCATGGAGCCCAACTTCGTCGACCGCGAGTGGCTGCTCGTCAGCAAGCTGTCGTACCGGCTGTCGGAGCCGCGGCGCGGCGACGTGATCGTCTTCTGGGCGCCCGATCAGGAATCCAAGGAGTTCATCAAGCGGATCGTCGGGCTCCCCGGCGAGACGGTCATGGTGCGCAAGGGGATGGTCTTCATCGACGATCGGCCGCTCGACGAACCGTGGGCGCCCATCCTCGACGCGACGTCGTTCGGCCCGTATCGCGTTCCCGAGGGGCAGTACTTCGTGCTCGGCGACAACCGCCCCAAGAGCAACGACTCGCGGACGTGGAACGGCTCGGGGGGCGCGCTCGACGGCGATCGCATCATCGGCAAGGCGTGGCTGAGCGTGTGGCCGCCGGAGACGTGGGGCCTCGTCGCCGGACGCTCCCCCGGCCCGGCGCCGGTCGTCGACAGGCCGTAGCCGTCTTGCGCGTCACGGTGCTGGGGGCGAGCCCAGTCCGCCCGAACCCCGGCGGCGCCTGCTCCGGGTATCTGGTCGAAGCCGGCGCACGGCGCTACCTCGTGGACTGCGGGACGGGGGTGTTGTCGCGCTTGCTGTGCCACGCCGACCTCGCCGACCTCGACGCCGTGGTGATCTCGCACGCCCATCCCGACCATTGCCTCGACCTCGTCAGCGTGCGCCAGTCGCTGGCCTACGGCCCGGGGCCGAAGCGCTCGGCCGCGTTGCCGGTCTACGTGGGCGCGGCGGCGCATCCGACGATCGTGCGCCTCGGCGCCGCGTTCGCGGACGGCTCGGCGCCGTTCTGGGAGCCGTGGCTGGCGTTCCGGGTGTTCGACGGCGCCGCGGCGCTCGACCTCGACGGCGTCGCGCTGCACGTGGCGCCGACCCGCCACTACGTCCCGTGTTGGGCGATGCGGTTCGAGCACGCCGGCCGGGTGTTGGCCTACACGGCGGACAGCGGCCCTTGCGAGGCGTTGGCGACGCTGGCCGCCGGGGCGCACCTGCTGATCGGCGAGGCGACGCTCGTGGCGCGGGACGGGCACGCCGGCGCGTGGGGACACATGTCGGCGGCGGAGGCCGCGCGCCTGGCCGCCGAGGCGGGCGCGGAGCGCTTGATCTTGACCCATTACGACGCGGCGCTGGCACCGGAGCTGCACGCCGCTGCGGCACGTCACGCGGGCGACCGGCCGGTCGACCTCGCGCGGGAGGGCGAAGTCCATGTCGTCTGAAGCACACGCGAACGCACATCTGCAGGCATGGTTGGCGGGCCGGGATCCGTCCGCGCGCGTCGTCGTCACCGGGATGGGCGTCGTCACGGCGCTCGGCACCGACGTTCCCACCTTCTGGGCCGGCATCCGGGCCGGCCGGAGCGCCGTGCGCAGGCTCGATCATCTGCCGGTCGAGAAGTACCCGACGCGGATCGCCAGCCACATGGGCGACTACGTCGCGCCGGACTTCCTCGAGCGCCGCGAGGCGCGCCACATGGCCCGCTTCAGCCTGATGGCCGTGCAGGCCGCGCACGAGGCCCTCGCCGACGCCGAGCTGGGGCATGCCCTCGAGAGCGATCGCGCCGGGGTGTGCCTGGGATCGGCCGTCGGCGCCCTCGACGAGACCGAGAAGGCCGTCGACGTCCTGCGCGAGAAGGGCGGGATGCGCGTGTCGCCGTTCTACATCGTCACCACGCCGTGCAACATGGCGGCGTACCACGTGGCGCACACGTTCCGCGCCCTCGGGTACAGCAACACGTGCGTCACGGCGTGCGCGGCCGGGACCCAGGCCATCGGCGAGGCGGCGGAGGTGATCCGGCGCGGCGATGCCGACGTCATGATCGCCGGCGGCACCGAGGGCGGCCTGTGCGAGCTCTCGCTGGCGGCGTTTTGTGTCGGCAACGCGTTCTCGCGGCGCAACGACGAGCCCGAGCGTGCGAGCCGGCCCTTCGACCGCGACCGCGACGGCTTCATCGGGGGGGAGGGGGCCGGCGTCGTCATCCTCGAGCGGCTCGACCTCGCCCTCGCGCGCGGCGCCCGCATCCACGCCGAGGTGCTGGGGTACGGGGCGTCGAACGATGCCCACCACCTCATCGCTCCGGAGCCCAACGGCGCCGGGGCGGCGCGGGCGGTCCGGGCGGCGCTGCGCAACGCCGGCCTCGCGGCCGATGCCATCGACTACGTCAACGCCCACGCCACCGGGACCCAGCTCGGCGACATCGCCGAGACCCTGGCGATCAAGGCCGTGCTCGGCGAGCGGGCCTACGCGGTGCCGGTCAGCGCGACCAAGAGCATGATCGGCCACCTCTTCGGGGCCGCCGGCGCGGTCGAGGGCATCACGACGATGCTGGCCCTGCGCGACGGCATCCTGCCGCCCACGATCAACCTCGACCGCCCGGACCCGCAGTGCGACCTCGACTACGTGCCGCACACGGCGCGCCGGCAGGCGATCGACGTCGCGATGTCCAACTCCTTCGGGCTCGGCGGGCAGAACGCGGTGGCGATCTTCGCGCGCTACGCGGGCGCGGGCGCCCGCCCGGCGTCGGCATGACGCTGCCGGCGTACACCCGGGCGTCGCTGGCGCGGTTCGACGGCTCGCGCGGCGTGGCGTTCGTGGCGTGCGGCGGCAAGGTGTTCGACGTCAGCGCGAGCGGCGAGTGGCGCGGCGGGCTGCACCGCGGGCTCCACTGGGCCGGGCAGGACCTGACGCGGTACCTCGCCGACGCCCCGCACGGGGTCGAGACGCTCGAACGCTTCCCGGTCGTCGGGCGCCTCGTCGGCTGACGGCCCGGCGGCTACGGGCGCGGCGCGAGCGTCGGCTCCGGCCCGCGCACGCCCTTGCTGCCGCCGCCGGGCTCGCCGCCGGCCGGCGGCACGACGACCGGCGGGGCCACGGGCGGCTGCGCCGCCGGCGGCAGCGGCGGCGGCACCAAGGGCTGGCTGCGCGGCGCCGGGGCCTGCGGGACGGCCTGCCCCCCCGCGGACGGCCCGCCCGGGAGGTCGGATGCGGGCGGCGGCATCGGCGCCACGGGGCGCGGCGCGAGCGTCGGCTCGGCTCCCCGCAGCCCCTTGTTCGGGTCGTACACCGGCGGCGCCGCCCCGCCGGAGCTCGGCGCCCCGGGCGTCGGGAAGGCCGGGCCGGGGACGGGCCGGGACGGATACCCTCCCGGCGGCGCCGGCCCCACGGCGGGCGGCGCCGGCGCGACGGTGGGCTTGACGCCGGCGTACGGGCTCCAGAGCGGCCCGCCGGGGAACACCGGCTTGGGGGCGCGTGGCGGGTTGGGGACGAAGACCACCTGCCCGGCGCGCAGGATCAGGGTGTCGAGGCAGTTGACCCGGGCCAGCGCGCCGGCGTCGGCGCCGGTGTTCACCGCCAGGCCGTACAGGGTGTCGCCCGGCTGGACGTGGTACGCATACCACGCGGCCGGCGGGGCGCACCCCCCCGGCGACGGCGCCGACCACGGCGCGACCGGCGCACCTGCCACCTCCGCCGCGGGCGGGGCGACCGCGGGCAGCGTCGGCGGCGCCGGCGCCGGCGTCGGCTCGGCGCTGATGCGCCAGCTCACGCTGCTCGGCTCGCTCGCCGCGCCGAGGTCCACGGTGGTGAGGTAGGCGTCCACCGGCCACGCCGACACCCCGCGCGCCATGGGCACGTCGTCGTGCCCGCTGCCCGAGAGGGTGCGGGTCGACTCGAAGAGCACCTCGCCCTTGCGGTTGGTGGTCCGGATGCGCACGGGGGTCTCGGAGAGGCCGCCGTAGTCCATCGACAGGTAGACCACCGCCGACCCGGTCGGGAAGACGTCCTGCGGCGGCGACTGCGGGCCGGTGCTGGTGTTCAACCGCGTGATCGACGGGCCGGCCTCCGCCGCGGACGTGAACGTGCCGAACGGCGGCGCCGCGACCAGGAACGTCCCGAGCGCGTGGACGTTGCCGGTCGCGGTGCGCCCGCCGGCGTCGACGACCAGCGCGGCCGTCGGCACCCAGATCAAGCGCTGCAGGTCGAGGCGCAGGAGGTCGAGCTCGACGCCGGCCGCGTACCGCGGCTGGGCCGGGAGGTCGACGGTCAGCCGGCCGGGGCTGGACAGCGCCGTGCCCGCCGGCGCCGCGTCGACCGCCGCGAGCGGCAAGCGGCCCGCCGGGGCCGGCGCGGGGAACGCGCCGGCCTGCACGATGCACGTGACCTGTACCGGCGTGGGCTCACCGACCGCCGCGGTCGGCAGGAGGAGCTGGGTGCCGCCGCAGCCGGGCACCTTGCCGCCGTACTCCGGCACGATGAGCGTCGGCGGCCCGGTCGGCACCGCCGCGACCAGGGACGCGTTGAGCCCGTCGGCCGGGACCGCCAGCTCCAGGCTGCGGGGCAGGAAGCCTTCGGCGGGCCCGACGACGAGCGTGTAGCGGCCGGTCGCGACGCCGTCGAACCGGAAATGACCGCCCGGCGCCGTCACCGTGCGCCGGCCGAGCTCGAGGATCGCAAGGCCCGCGTCGGGCACGGCCTGCCCCGTGACGCCGTCGATCAGCCGCCCGACGACCACGCCGGCGCCCGGGCCCGTGCCGAGCCCGGCCGGCATGGCCGCCCCCCCGACGTCGGCGCGCGGACCCGTCGGCGACACCCGCGCCGCCGCGGTCGGGGGCGCGCCGGTGTCGGGGGCGCCGGCCTGCGCCGTGCAGCCCGCGGCCAGCCAGGCCGCCAGCGCCGCCGCGGCCAGACCGCGGCGGCGACGCCGGTACGGGGTTGGGGTGACGGCGAGGGGCGGGGTGCTGGGCATGGCGCGGCTCACTGGCAGGGAGGGCGAAGACAGCTCGCGTCGCGCGCCTTAACGCGCGACTAACGGCAACATTGTAGCCACCCGTCCCCGATTCGACAAAGTCTCATCCGCTTCTCACCCTGCAGGCGTATCCAGCGCGCCCGCCGCCGCGTTTTAAAGTTGCATGCGTGCTTACAGCATGTAAGACTTACGCTCCGACCAGCCAACCGGGTTCCCCGACATGACCGAAGCCGATCCTCGATCCCCCCACGGGCGCGTCCACGCCTTCAAGCTCGACCAACGCGGCCTGGCCCGCGTCTTCGGCGAGCTCGAGGCGCCGGTCATGGAGGCCGTCTGGGCGCTCGGCCAGGCCAGCGTGGCGGACGTCTGCCAGCGGCTGGGAGACGGCGCGCACTACAAGACCGTGACGACCGTCATGAACCGGCTGGTCGACAAGCGCGTCCTCGTGCGCCGGCGCGAGTCGCGCGCGTTCGTGTACGCGCCGGTCGAGAGCCGCGAGGGCTTCGAGCGGCGGCTCTCGCGCGAGGTGGTGGAAGGCCTCGTGCAGGACTTCGGCGACCTCGCCGTCGCGCAGTTCGTCGACACGCTGAGCACCGTCGACCCCCGGCTCCTCGAGCGCCTGGCCCACCTGGTCCGCACCCGGCCCTCGGACGAGGCGCCCACATGACCCGGGTGCGATGGGCGGCCGAAGGCCCGCTCGTGGCGCTGGCCGCCATCGGGGCCGGCCTTGCGCTCGGCCTGCTCGCCATGGCCGCGCGGCAGGTACCCATGGCGCAGGCGTATGCCGCGTGCCGCCAGCTCGGGCACGCCGTCGTCGCCTGGCGGGTCGCCGAGGCGGCGGTGGTCCCGCTCGGCGTGTTGTGCGTCGGCCTCGTGTCGGCGGCGCTCGCGCTCGTCCACCAGGTGTGGGCCACCCGGCGCATGCTGGCCCGGACGCTGCGGCGGCGCACCGAGCCCGGCGCGCGCCTCGCGCGGCTCGGGCGGCGCGCGGGGCTGGACGGTCGCCTCGACCGCGTCGAGGCCTCGGCCGCGTTCACGTTCTGCTACGGGCTGTGGCGCCCGCGGGTTTGCGTCAGCGCGGGCCTGGCCGACATGCTCGACGACGACGAGCTCGTCGCCGTCCTGCGGCACGAAGCCCATCACCTGCGCCACCGGGACCCGCTCAAGATCCTGCTCGGCCGCAGCCTGGCCAGCGGGCTCTTCTTCTTGCCGCTGGCAGGCGCCTTGCGCAACGGCTATCTCGGCGCCAAGGAGCTCTACGCGGATGCCGACGCCTCCGCGGCCGGCGATGGCCTGCCGTTGGCGCGGGCGCTGTGCAAGCTGCTCCGCTCGGAGCGGCCACCGTGGCCGGCCGGCGTGCTCGCCGTCGGCGCGATCTCGGCGACCGATGCTCGCCTGCTCCACCTCATCGAGCCGCGCGCCATCCGCGCCGACCGGCCGACGGCCGGGCAATGGGCCGTCAGCGCGGCGATCGTGTCCACCATCTTCGGGCTCGGCGGGCGGGCGGTGGGCGCCCAGCCCCTGCCGCCGATCGAGCCCGTCTGCTCCCCGCCCGCGGCCGTCGCGCCGGCGCCGCCGTCCGGCGGCCCGGCGGCGCCGGAGGCGGCGCCGGGCGCGGCGTGCGAGCGCCGCTGCGAGCCGTTCGACGTTCCCGCCGATTGAGCCGTTCCTGGTTGCACGACCCCGGCGCGCCGGCCGGCGCAGAGGGGTCTTACACGCTGTAAGACGACAAATGGGATGATGATGCGACAACTGCACGCTACACGGTTGGGTGTCCGCCGCCCGTACGGGCACGGGCTGATCGCGGCGCTCGCGCTGGCCTCGCTGGCCGCATGCGGGCAAGGTGCCGGCGGCCAGACGACGGTCGACCTCGCGCCGGAGCTCGCCAAGCTGACCGAGGCGGCCGACGGCGCCGTCGCGGTTGTGACCGAGGCGGCGCCCACGGCGCTCGCCCCCGGGGCGGCGGCGACGCCGGCGCCCGCCGGCGCGGCGGGCGAGCCGACCATGGACGCGCTCCTGCGCCAGATCCAGGCCGGCGGCGCGCCGATCCCCGGCCTCGAGACGCCGGTCTCCGACTCGGTGGCGGCGTATCGCGAACAGCAGGCGGCGGCCAACGCCACGGCCGGCATCTCCGACGTCACCGACCTGCTCGAGCGCATGCCGAAGCTGGCCACGTTCACGCCGCCGGCGCAGCGCCCGACGCTGGCCGGCCAGCTGATCTACCTCCGCAACGGCACGTTCTACCGGGTGTCGGCCGGCGGCGGCGATGCGCGCCCGGTCGCGCTGGACGACGCGTCGATGCCGCCGGTGTGGTCGCCGCCCGACGACCCCGGCCGCGGCTGGCTGTCGCCCGACGGGACGCACGTGGCGTTCTTCGCCGGGCCCGACGCGGCGATGTGGGTGATGGAGACCGACGGCGGCGCCAACCATGCCGTCTCCGGCGACAACCTGCCCAGCGAGATGCACACCGCCACCGTCGGCGGCAAGACCCAGGCGCTCCGGCTGCGCCCGGGCAAGGAGTACACCGTGGTGCACCTGCCCGGTGCCGCCGAGCCGCTGTCGGTGCTGGTCGACGACAACAGCCGACACGTGCGGGGCGAGGGGCGGCTCCGGATCGTGCACGCCGCCGCGAGCCAGAGCAGCCGTCAGCTCGTCGCCTACGTCGGCGGCGCCCCGTTCGGGGCGCCGATGGCCTACGGGCGGGCCGGCGGCGCGCTCGGGACGCCGGTCGGCACGATCCAGCTCGAGGTGCGCGACGCGCAGGGCAACCCCGTGGCGACGCTGGCGCCGTTCCAGCTCGCCGACCACGAGCTGAAGACCATCTTCCTGATCAGCCGCGGCGACCAGATCCAGGGCGTGCCGGTGGCGTACGAGCCGAGCGAGGCGCCCGGGCTGAACGCCAACGTCCGCGTGTTCAACGCCGGCACGGCGGCCGCCGACGTCGAGGTCGACGGGAACCTCGACCTGGCGCGCGGGCTGGCGCCGGGCGAGATCGGCGCCTACACGCGCGTGCCGGCCACGCTCGGCGTGTCGCAGCGCAAGGACGTCGAGATCGCGCTCTACGGCCTCAACGCCGGCGACCATCCCGTCGCGTGGTCCCCCGACAGCCGGCGCGTGGCCTTCCTCGGGGCCGGCGACGGCAAGCTCGAGGTCTACGTCTCCGACATCGACGGGCCGGCGGTCCGGGTGACCGACGACGCCTTGCGCGACATCAACCCGGTGTGGTCGCCCGACGGGGAGCGGTTGAGCTGGCTCGCCGAGGACGAGGTGGCCCTGGTGTACGGCGTGCGCCACTGGCGGGTCGGCGACGCGGCGCCCCGCGACGTCGACCTGAACCCGATCCGCCAGGCCCTCGGCCTGCAGCCCACCGTCAAGGTCTTCCTGCCCGACGACCAGACCTGGATCGACGCCGGCCGCTTCGCCATCTATCCGAGCGTCGACAACCGCTCGCGCGGCATCTGGGTGGTCGACGTCGGCGACGGCAGCCTGCGCCCGCTGTACCGCGACGCCGCCGACGACGCGCGCTGGTCGGCCGCGGCGCGCGCCTGGGTGTTCAACACCGAGAAGGACGGCGGGCCGATCATCAAGGTCACCGCCGACGGAGCGGTGAGCACCCTCGTCGCGGCCGGCGGCATCCGGCCGCAGTGGTCGCCCGACGGCAAGACGGTCGCGTACGTCGCGGGCCCGGCGCTTTCGAGCGAAGGGTGGGCGCTCCGGGCGGTCGACGCCGACGGGTCCGACGACCGCGCGCTGACCGAGCGCTGGCCGCTCTTGCAGAGCTCGCCGCCGGTCCCGGGTCCGGGGGTCAAGCTGTACTGGCCCCGCGACGGCGAGCACCTCGTGTTCTCGCGGGTCGGGCGCGACTACGGCGCCGCCGAGCGCGCCGGCATCGGCGCCCGGATGGAGGCCGGCCCCGACATCGAGAACCTCTACATCGTGCCGCTGGACGGGAGCGCGCCCCCGCGGCAGCTCACCGACCTGACGCAGGTCTTTTACCTCGACGACTTCGCCGAGACCGCCGACGGCCGGACCCTGGCCTTCGTCGGGCTGTGGTACGCCTCGCGCGCCCAGCAGGTGTGGACCATGCCGGCCGTCGGCGGCAAGCCCGTTCAGATCGACGGCCCGGTGCGCTGGTTCGCCTGGCTCCGGTAGGCGGGGCCACCGGCGATCCGGCCCGCCCCTCGGGGCGCCGCGTCGCGTGACGGGCCATTCGTACCATCGACCGTTCATCTTCAGGAGGAAGAAGCCATGAGCAACAAGGGAAGCAACGACGTCACCATCAAGCTCGACTCGCGCCTGCTCTACGGGCTGATCGCGCTGCTGGCCGTGGCCGGGATCTTCGCCATCGGCCTGTGGATCGGCAACTACATGCAGGGCGACAGCGCCGCGCCGGTGGCCGCGCCGCCGGCGGCGCCGGCCGACGCCGGCGCCGCGCTGACCG